>Ga0315289_10002348_pt1 | contig 29045 bp, 32 predicted proteins | sample YL17G11_40_MG_FD_203452 | JGI IMG/M metagenome (GOLD analysis project Ga0315289, IMG submission 203452) | Sediment microbial communities from Yellowstone Lake, YNP, Wyoming, USA - YL17G11_40 | ecosystem: Environmental > Aquatic > Freshwater > Lake > Sediment | place: USA: Wyoming | collected... | reverse complement strand
TACTCTTGCTCGTACTCGTACTCTCTTGTCTTTCCGGGAGTTCAGGGAGTTTAAAGGTTCAGGAGTTCAGAAGCGAAGATAGGGTTCATGCGCCGTTGTATTTACCGTTTACTGTTTACTGTTCACCGTTTACTGGTCTTCCACTCTCTTGCGGGACCGTACGCTCGTGCCTTCGTACGCTCGTACGCTCGTTCATGTTCGATCACCGTTCACCGTTTACCGATCATTAATCATCGTCTTTTCCGTCTTCTATCGGACTTCGATATTCGAAATTCGGTGTTCGACATTCGATATTCGTTTTGTTGCTTCCGGTTCGTGCTCGTACTCTTGCTCGTACTCGTACTCTCTTGTCTTTCCGGGAGTTCAGGAGCGATGCTCTGAGCCATTGCCGAAATGTCGAGGGACCGATTTTCGGCCACCGATTACTTGCCTGTATCGCTATCAGGGATTTCCAATTACCTGCTTTTCCCTGTCCCCTGCTTTTCTCCGACTTCCGACCTCCGACTTCCGACCACGGTATTGCTTTGCTTCACCGTTTACTGTTTACCGTTTACCTGCAGTACCGCCGCAATAACCTTCTCCACATCCTCATCTTTCATTCCCGGAAAGAGCGGCAGGCTCAGGCATCCGCTGTAATACTTCTCCGCTGCCGGGCACTTTCCCGCTTTGTATCCGTATTTCCGGCTGTAATAGGGCTGCAGATATACCGGGACATAATGCACCTGCGTGCCGATGCCCGCCGCCTTGAGCGCCTCGTACGCATGCGCGCGGGCCGCGCTGCCCGCGGCGAATTGCAGGGGATACAGGTGCTGGCATGGGTCGACGCCGTCGGGCCAGGGCGGAAGAATGAAGCGCGCATCATTCCGGAAAGCCGCATTATAACGCCGCACGATCTCCTGCCGCCGTTTTTTAAATTCGGGCAGCCGCGCGAGTTGCGATACTCCCAATGCGCACTGGATATCGGTGATGCGGTAATTATATCCAAGCTCGTGCATTTCATAATACCACGGTCCGTCGTTGCGGGTGAGGATTGCGGGGTCCTTGGTCATGCCGTGGCTGCGGAACAGGCGGAGCCTGCGCGCCAGCTCTTCGCTGTTGGTCGTTATGGCGCCGCCCTCGCCGGTGGTGATGGTCTTGACAGGATGGAATGAGAGGATGGCCAGGTCCGAGTGCGCGCACGATCCGCACCGGTGCGTCGCGCCTTCGTGCGTATACGCGGACCCGAGCGCGTGCGCCGCGTCTTCAATTACGGCGAATCCATGGGACTTCGCCGATTTCCAGATGGCCGGCAGGTCCGCGGGAATGCCCGCGAAATCCACGGGCACCACCACCCTGGGCACGGCAACGTTGTCGCAATATTCTTCCAGCCGTTGCGGCGACAGGCACAGACGCGCGGGGTCGATGTCCACGAAGTCGGTCTTGCCGCCGCGGAATTCGATGCAGTTCGCGGATGCGAGAAACGTGATGGGCGACGTGACGCCGGGGTCGTTTTCGACGATGTCAAGTGCCAGGCAGGCGAGGTGGAGCGCGGCGGTGCCGTTTGAGCATGCGACGGCGAACCTGGCGCCCGTAACGCTGCGCAGCGCGGCCTCAAACTCCTCCACCTTGGGCCCGCAGGTGAGCCAGTCGGAGCGCAGCACCGCGTCCACGGCGCTTATGTCGCGGGAGTCAATGGATTGCCGGCCGTAGGGGATCATAATTCGCTATCAGGCAATGCAAGTCGCGCGAACCTTTTGCGCAGCGACTCTATGAATTCCGTCAATTCGCTGATGGACAAAGGCTTGATGCAATAATCGGGTATTTCATGGACCTTTATTTCCGACAGGAGAAACGATACTATGCCGGGATCAAATCCGCCTTCCTTTTTGCCCACGTCATCCAGATGTTCCCAGATGTGAAATCCTCCGGTATCCAGAAAATACAGATCGATGATGTCTTTAATTTCACTTCGTCCCAGCAAGGTACACATTTTATTCGCGCCGATTTCGCGCATGGTATCAACGATTATGCCGTCGAAGACTTTTTTCTCAACATCAACCTGGGGAGTTTTCTCCTTGACCAGATCGATGATTTCTTTATCGTTCCCGCGGGCAAGGGAATAGCGGTGGAAATGCGGAGTTGCGGTGATCGATTCGAGGGACGCTCCGGTCCGCTCCGCCGCGGCCCGGAGCGTTTGAGATGTCCGGAACCAGTCGATGTCGCTCATGGTAAAAAGGTCCAGATCATAGGACAAGCGATGCTCCAGATAAAACATTCCCAATGCCGAGCCGCCGGTGAGGAAAAAATCCTTCGTTTGCGCGAAAAACGCGCGAAGAAAATCCCGCTTAAGGGGTGTTGTGGACTTAGATTGCTCCCAGTTCACGCCATGTCCTTATAAGGTAGCGCCATAATGGCTTGGTTCTGCCCAGCATAGGCTCGATTTTATCAAAATCCGCGGCGACCTCCTGCAAAGCCATAAAGGCCCACACATCACGCGGCGTGGCTTCGCGCAGGATCCATGCCATGGTCCGGATTTTTTCAGGACCGGAATCATCGCGCAGTTTCCGCCGGATATCACCGGCGGTCAACGGCCGGTCCCAGGAAAAATAAGGCGATTGGTTGTCCGGGAACACGCGTGGTTTCATGGTTCGGAATGGTTTGAAGGTTCAAGAGTTCAGAGGCTTAATGGATGACATAGGTTCCGCCGATCACCGCTGATCGATCACTGATCACCGGTATTCCCCGACCTCTCATCCTGGAATATATTGAAATTCCATTTTCAAGAATTCCCGCAATTCCTCCGCCTTCATCCACTCCGTATTGCTGTCGCTTGAGTAGGCAAAGCCTTCCGCGCAGGGCTTGCCGCCCTGTGATGGCGGCACTGGGCGTGGCACGCAGATGGGCGATACGATTTTATAATGGTCCGAAAATTCAAAGGTGCTGCGCGCGTCTTCGGCGGATATCATCTGTTCGTGCAGTTTTTCCCCGGGCCGGATGCCGATGAACTGCATGGCCGCTTTGGGCGCGATGGCCCTGGCGATGTCCACCACCTTCATGGACGGGCATTTGCGCACGTAAATTTCGCCGCCCTGGCAGTCCTCCAGCGCGTGCCACACCAGCTTTACCGCTTTATCAAGCGATATCATGAAACGCGTCATGCGCTCGTCGGTCACGGGCAGTTGGCCGCTCTTTGCCAGGTCCATGAAAAACGGGATGATGGATCCCCGGCTGCCCATCACATTGCCGTAGCGCACCACGGCAAAGCGCGTGTCCTGATTGCCCGCGTAGTTGTTTCCCGCGATAAAGACCTTGTCGGAGCAGAGCTTGGTGGCGCCGTAAAGGTTGACGGGATTGCAGGCCTTGTCGGTGCTGAGCGCAACGACCCGTTTGACGCCGCAATCGAGCGCGCATTCGATCACGTTCATGGCGCCGTTTACGTTCGTCTTGATGTATTCAAAGGGGTTGTATTCGGCCGTGGGTACGATTTTCCCGGCCGCGGCATGCACGATATAATCCACGTCGCCGCAGGCGCGTTTGAGGCGGTCCTTGTCCCGCACGTCGCCTAAAAAGAAACGCAGCCGCCGCTCATTGGGATATTTCTGCTGCATTTCCCATTGTTTCATCTCATCGCGGCAATAGATGATGAGCTTTTTCGGCTTGTAGTGCGCAAGGGTCATTTTGATGAATTTGTTCCCGAATGATCCAGACCCGCCGGTAATAAGAATGGTCGCATTGTCAATCATGGAATCTCCCGTGGTGTTCGTGCTCTTGCTCTTGCTCTTACTCGTACTCTTACTCGTACTCTTACTCTTGCTCTCCCGCCGGTCCGGAAATTCAAGAGTTCAAGAGTTCAAAAGTTCAAAAGTCAAGAGATAGAGGGTCCGGCCGTGTTCGGTCCTGCCGTTTGCAGCATAATTGTATTTGCTGGCTTCCGACTGCCGATCGCCGCTTGCTGATCACCGGTATTTCCCTATCGCCCCGGCCATAAGCAGAGAATCTTTGCTGCATAGCGTATCCGCCGTTTGCACCGCAACAACGGCGCAGGAATCCAACTTCGGAGCATTTTCCGTACAGAGCGGACATCTCTGGCGTTTGATCCAGAGATAGACCAAGGTAACTCCGGCGCCGATTGCCACTATTGTTGTCGCAATTGCCGTATACATCAATACCGTCCGCGCTCCCTGGACAGTGCCGCTCTCCTGTGCCGCGGAGGCGTTCTGCATCTGCTCCATGGCGAGGGTCGCGCCAAAGGGCGCCGGGGACATGTCCGTCGCGGTATTCTGGGAATACGCGAAGGGCAGGCAGAGAAGCAGGAGGATTGCCGGCTTGCGCATATAATCAGTTCTCCTGAACCGGGTTATTCATTGATTGCAGCTCCCCTTCTCCGGTAGGAGAAGGGGTTGGGGGATGAGGTCAAAAAGAATTGAAAAAATCTCCTTTTACCTCACCCTCCTCTCCCTCTCCTATCAGAAAGGGAGCGCTTAACATCAAAAGAATATGTATGAATAATTCGGGCTGCAAGGTTCGGGAGTTCAAGCATTTAATCCTTCACATTCTGCAATTGCCTGATAAAATCGAAAAAACGCTCCATATCCTCACCCAGCATGGGTTTCAGCTCCATAAAGCGCTTCATCTGGAGCTGGAGCTTGTCACGGTCGTAATCGAATTCGAAATAATACCGGCAGAAATGGCGGAACTTCAGGAATTCCAGCAGCAAACGGTGCGATGCATCCGATACGACCCGCTGCCGCAGATCGGGTACATCGAGTCTCATTTTGTCCAGAAGGTCCCGGTGCCATGCGGACGGGCGCGGATTGTTTTCAAAAAATTGCGATATGCGCAGGAATAATGTCTCAAGGCACGTATAATAATTGCAAAACGCCTGGGATATCGCCAATGCGGCATCGGTATCAAGACGCGAAAAATCAGCATGCCGCCCGGCAAAGTCATCAATATATGCTTCAATCCGCTTCAGCACTTCCCGCTGCTTAAGTAATTCCGCGTTCAGCATCGCGATATTACTGTTCCGCGTCATAGACCACCCTGGCTTTCATGCGGATAATATCGGCGAATTCAGGCTCGATTTTCTCCATTTGCACAATGTCCAGAGGAAAACCGGTCATGTCCCCGGCGTCGCCCAGAAGGGCGAAAAAGCGCTCTGCGCCGGTGATGCCCTCCACGGCGATATCGATGTCCGAATGTTCGCCAAACTTTTCTTTGTCAAGGAGCGATCCCCATTGGTAAATGCGCCGGGGCCGGTATTTTCCAATGATCATCTCCATGATCGCTGCTGCATCGCGCGAAGCCTGCTCGAATTTTATATCCAGACCGGCACGCTTTTTTTCCCATCGGCGTTCAAGATTTCTGCGGGCGGCACGTATGTCAACAGGGCTCATAGGGCAGCTTTAGGAGTTCGGGGGTTTTAAAGGCTCGCGATCATCAGACTTCGATATTCGTTATTCGACATTCGATATTCGATATTCGTATTTCTTCGCCTTTTGGCGGAAAATCTCCGGCTTCTTACTCATAATCGTACTCGTACTCTTTGCTCGTAATCGTACTCATTCCCCAAAAATCAGATACACCGCTATTTTCCCGAGTTCGATGGTCACTAAATGCCGCAGGTCCTTTGCTTTCCACCAGTGCCGGTAATCGTCCGCGGTTTTACCGTACCGTTCGAGCGGCACCGGCAGATAGCAGGGCTTTGCCGGTGTATCGCGCCGCCATTCCCTCCCGACAATGATCCTGATCCTGCGCATATGGTACGGCCCGCTTATCAGGCCCGTCACCGGCGTCGCGCCGCGGTAGTTCTTGACGAATGCGCCAAGGAACCGGATTTCCGACAGCGTGCTCGAACAGGTGTCCACGATCACGAACCGCGCGCTGTCCAGTCCGGATTCGCGCACTTTGCGCAGGAACCGGGATTTTCCCGGGGTGCTCACCACGACCGTTGCCGCGGGATAGCGCGCAGCCAGTTCGCGCACATACTGCTCGCGCGCCCATTCGCCGCCAAAGGAGAAAAGAATATCCACGCGCGCCGGCAGAGGATCGTTTGCAACGAGCCATGTTCCGGCGCCGCGAAACGCCAATGTCCCCGCGGCAAGCGCAACACATAGCGCAAAAACGATGATGATCGGGATGATTGTGCGTCGGGATGACACTATGGCTATGTCGGATTTTCAATTGGAATACAAGTGTTCGCCAATCACCCGGTTTTTTCCGACCGCTGACTTCTGACCTCTGACCTCGTTTTTAAGCCGGACGCACCTTTCCCCCGTCGGCGGTACGGAAAATTATAAAAACCCATTAGCTTTCCGCGGAGGCCGATAGAGCTAAGTCATTGATAAGAATAATATATTATGCATTCATTTAAACCATAATGCAAGGCTTAAAGAGCTCCAAGGCCAGAGGATGAGAATGGGTTCCCGGATTTGATAGCATTCCGCTGACTTCCGGCGGCCACCGGCATTTCACTGCTTCCCGGTTGCTTGCATGTGCCGACTATCGGTCACCGATTGCCGGCCTTTCACTGTTTGCCACTTACTTGACTTCCGACTTCCGACCGCGGGTATTCTTTGCTTCACCGTTCACCGTTCACCGTTTACTGTTTACTTGACTTCCGCCTTCCGACCTCCGACTTCCGACTTCAGGTTCCTCTCTCTTCTCCGATCACCTTCACCAATGCCGCATCCAGCACCATGGCGGCCCGGCCCAGGCCTTCCACCTCAAGCACCAGCCGGCTCTGGTTCTGGATTTGAATGACGGTGCCGATAATGCCGCGCAGAGGGCCGGATTTCACTTTTACAAGTTGTCCCGGCTGGTACGTCTCCAACGGCTCAAGGCTGAAGCCGCCGTTGAGGCTTCCATAGATCTGGTTCAATTCTTCAACGAACCGTTTCTGATGGCGTACTTCCAGAACCGATACCACGCGGCCGGTGGAGAATATCGATTGCTGCCCGCCTTGGGCCGCGCGAAAGCTGATATAGCCCGAAAACAGCGGTAGAACGGATTTGCGCGGCTTATTGTTGTCTTTGCGCCGCACGACTTTTGTATAGAGAGGAAGATAATATTCTATTTCGCGTTTGATCAAATCGTCGGCCAGGGCTTTTTCCTGGCGCGGCTTGACTTTGGCGATCCACCACGGCTGGCCGGCGACATCAAGCGGGGCGTCATTCGGCCATCGCTGCGGCGGATTTTCTCCCACTCGTTTCATACAAGATGCCATCCATTCGCGAAACGGCCCTCTGATCTCTGACGTGATTTCCGATTTTCTCCGATCACCTGACTTTCCCGACCTCCGACTTCTGACCTCCGACTACCTGCCTTGTGCTGTTCCCTGCCTTCCACCGATCACCGATTGCTGATTGCCGATTACCGATTACCGTTTACTGATTAGCTGTTGCCGCGCTATGCCGAAGCATGCGCACCGTAAATCCTGCGGTATTCATCGATCTTTATCCTGATCGTGTCCGTAAGCAGCACCCTGCCGTCCACGGGACGTTTGTACAGGTGCGAGACGATTTCATCCAGCGTCACGATCGACGCCGTGGCAATGCCCATGGTTTCGTTGATCTCCGCGAGCGCGCTCTTCTGCCCGGTCCCTTTTTCCATGCGGTCAACCGATACCACCAGGCCGGCGATAATCACGTCCGCGGCGGATTTCAGGAGGGGCACGGTCTCCCGCACCGATGTGCCGGCCGTGGTCACGTCCTCGATGATCAGCACGCGGTCGCCGTTTTTCAGTTTGTAACCCACCAGGGATCCGCCTTCGCCGTGGTCCTTGGCCTCTTTGCGGTTGAAGCAATACCCCGCGTCTATGCCGTATTTATTCGACATGGCGATTGAGGCGGCAACGGCAAGCGGAATACCCTTATAGGCCGGGCCGAACAGCACATCAAATCCTTCGCCAAAGCGACTGCGGATGGCTTCGGCGTAAAATTCACCCAATCGGCCCATCTGCGCGCCGGTCTTGTAATTGCCGGTATTGATGAAAAAGGGCGTTTTGCGGCCGCTTTTCGTGGTAAAATCGCCGAACATGAGAACGCCGCAGCGCACCATGAATTCTATGAATTGCTGCTTGTACGATTCCATTACGCCGCCTCTATGCTTAGCCCGTCGTGGGAAAATGCCATTCGGTCATCCAAAAGCGCCGAATGGCGTTCATAATCTATATCATGGGACATATGGATAAAATAGCAGCGTTTGGGATTCAGCGCCCGGGCAAGCGACAGGCTCTGCGAAAGGATCATATGGGTCGAGTGCTCGCGTTCCGGCCGCAGGCAATTGAGTATCAGGCAATCGAGGTTTTGCAGCGATTCCTGCGCCGCCGGGCTGATGCTTTTCATGTCGGGTATATAGGCGGTGTTGCCGATACGATAGCCATAGCACTGCCGCGCGCCGCCATGGGTCACGGGGACCGGCGTGATGCGCAGCCCGCAAAGATCGAACGGTTCGTCGATCGGATTGAGCGCGATGCGGGGTATGCCTCCGCCGACAACCGCGTTCGGATCGAAGACATAGGGGAATGATTCGCGGACCGCGTCCATGCTCTCGGGAGATCCGTACAACGGCAGCGGGCGCGCGGCGTCTTTGGCATATGACCGGATGTCGGGGATGCCGGAGATATGGTCCGAATGCGCATGGGTGATGAGCACCGCGTCAATGGACGGGACCTGTTCGCGCAGGGCCTGTTCGCGGAAATCGGACGACACATCGATCAGGATGCGCCGGCTATCGTGTTCGACAAGGATGGACGATCGCGTGCGACGGTGCCTGGGATCGGTCAGGGATTTAAGGCACACGCCCGTGGGGCAGCGTTCATACCGCAAAAGCATGCATTCGATGGGCGGAACACCGTGGGATGTGCCGGTACCGAGGAACGTGATGTTCATTCGTATAAAATAAAATCAGCCGTTCCTTGATCCGCATCAATCTTTCCCACCACGGCAGGCAGTATACTAAGAGTTCGGGAGTTCATGAGTTCAGGAGTTGATAAGAACTCGTACTCATACTCGTAATCGTACTCGGTTTTCAGGATCCGGGATTTCCCGGACTTCGATACTTGTCCTGAGCGCAGCGACGCATTGAGCAGTGCCGAAATGTCGAAGGATTCGATATTTTCTTCTTCCCGGACTTTCCCCATGAACATCCACTATCTACAACACGTCCCGTTCGAAAATCCCGGCCATATCCTTGCCTGGGCCGCACAGCGCGGGCATGCCGTGACGCGTTCCTTGCTCTATGCGAATGATCCGCCGCCGCCCGCGGCCGCGTACGACCTTCTGGTCGTCATGGGCGGGCCCATGGGCGCATATGACGAACGGGACCATCCGTGGCTGGTCGATGAAAAGCGGTGCATCCAGTCCGCCATTTCATCGGGAAAACGGCTGATGGGGATCTGTCTGGGCGCGCAGCTCATCGCCTGCGTTCTGGGCGCGCGCGTTGCGAAAAACCGCCATCGGGAGATCGGATGGTTCGATGCCGCCCTTACCGGCGCCGGCAAGGCCTCGCCGATACTCACGGGATTTCCCAACCGTTTTGCGGCGTTCCACTGGCACGGCGACACGTTTGATATTCCCGCCGGTGCGCAGCATCTCATGTCAAGCGAGGCGTGCGCGCATCAGGCGTTCGCGTATGACGGCCGCGTGATCGGCATGCAATGCCATTTGGAATCGGACCTGGCCGGCGTGCATAACCTCGTCGAACACGGCGCGGCGGAGATGATCGCGGGGCCCTATGTGCAGGACGCACTCGCCATACTGCGACGCGCGCCGGCGATAGTGCCGGAAATCAATCTTCTTCTCGAACGGATGCTGGACTCATGGACGCTCCACTCCCCCGCATCCGAAGACTGAAAATCCGGCAGACAGTCCAGCCGCCAGTGGTTTTTCGGACACGCTGTTTCGTTAATGGCGATCATTCCGGCCTTCGGTTCCGTTGATTAATCCTGGGACAGCACCCAGCCCATGAGCCCCCCGATAATCATCCCTGACCAGGGATTGGCGGTCAGGCTTCAGGTCATTGCCCCGCTGCAGCGGATGAAATAGCCTATAGCGCCGCCGACCACAACGCCGATGAAGATGAAAATGATCCGCTTTTTCATATCAGCATTCCCTTCTGTTGACCTTCAACTTCTTCTTCACACGCCCAGAGCGCTGGCATATACATTCTCCTGCTGAACGCCGACCAGTGTTGCATCGATCTTTCCATTACGGAAAACAATGACCGTTGGAATGCCGGTTATGCCGTAGTCGTTCGCGGTCGCCGGATTTTCATCAACATTCAATTTGAAAACGCGCGCCTTGTCGCCTGCTTTTTCACTTATGCGGTCGATGATGGGTCCGGCTATCCGGCACGGCCCGCACCACGGCGCCCAGAAATCCACCATCACGGGGACGTGCGAATTCAAGACATCCTGTGAGAATGTTGCGTCGGTTGTTGTCGTTGCCATAAAACCTCCCGGATATCGCATTTCGCGTAAAGGATACCAGCCCGGCTCCTATGAGCCGAAGCTTCCGCCATTTTACCTGATTACGATGCTATTTCAGCCGATATTGCGGCGAACGTACAAGGCAGTGCGCGGAGATTTCAAGGTCTGCGCGCGTGGTTCCATGAGCGAATGTGGGCTTATGCAGCGCGGCGAGAGAATTTATATGCGATAATTTTCTTCGATTGCGAGTTCAAACTGGTCCCAGACGGTGCGAATTTGTTGCGTAAGTCCCATGACCTGCTCTCCATCAAGCATAAATCCATATTCGTGGCACGATTCCTTTAACGCCGATATCGATATCATGGGCTGTCTCATCCGGCACAAGCGAGGATCCGAAAATAAAAACAGAAGCCGCCCCAAAATCTTTGGCACACTGAATGATGACTTCTTTGTCATTTTCGCTTATCATCGGTATTCCCTTGAAATGGAGGCGATAGTATTAATCAAAAATAGCTCTCGGCACAAACAAGGCAAAGCATTTTGAAAAGCCGGCTGCCGCATTCCGATTTCCTTCGCGCTGTACGTATATTATTTAACTACGGCAATAAATTATAGAGGAGCTTCCATGTCTTCCGATTCCTATCTTTCCGGCCAGGGCCGATTTGCGGTCATGCTCGTCGTAATCGGCATCGTGCTGGGTCTCGATTCGCTTTTCAATCTTCATTTTCTCTATCGCCTCTGGCCGTTGCTGATAACGCTCCTCGGTGTCGGGTTTATCGGCATTTTCGCCCAGCGCGGACGCCGCGAGTCGGCGTATATGGGGATCGGCGTCTATTGCATCGGCTTCAGCGGTCTGGCGCTCTATTGCAGCCTCATCTCGTGGACCGCCCTTGCCACTCTGTGGCCGCTCTTCATTGCCTTTCTTGGTTTGTCATTTCTGGCCGCCTTTATCTGGGGAATCCGCAAAAGGCTGCGGCTATTGATCGGGCTTCTGTTATTGTCAACGGCAACGGTGTTCTATTTCGTCTTTACCATCAATCCGCACCTCTGGTGGACCGTGTTCGTCCTCGGCGGCGCCAGCATTATGATCGCGGAGCGTGCGCGATGATCGACGGAAAAAAAGACATCGTTTTCATCGAGCCGGCGGGCAACGATGCGAGCGTGTTCGAAAAGTTTCTCCGCCTGCCGCTCACCGGGTGCCTGTACCTTGGCACCATCCTGCATAATGCCGGGCATCGGGTGCGCATCTACCACGAAGGCATCATGCCGCGTCCGTTCGATCCCTTTACGGAGCGCGCGGACGTCTACTGCATCACCTCGCTTACGGTAAGCGCCAACCGCGCGCGGCTTTTAGCGTCCCAGATCCGCCACATCTACGCGGACGCGAAAATCATCATCGGCGGGATACATGCCTCGCTCGCGCCCGAGGATTTCCTGGATGCGGCCGACCATGTGGTGCGCGGTGAGGCCGAGGGACTGATCGTAGACCTTGTCGAAGGGAGAATAAAGGAAAAGCTGGTGCAGGGATCGCCCGTGGAGGACGTCAACACGCTGCCGCTCATCAATTACAGCCTGCTGCAGGGCCACGACACCATGCGCATCATCCCGGTCATGACCTCGCGGGGGTGCCCGTTCGACTGCAACTTCTGCACGGTCACGGGCGTCTTCGGCAGGCAGTTCCGCATGCAGTCGCCCGAGCGGGTCGTGGCGGAAGTCCGGAATGCGCTTACCTATTTCAGCATACGCAGCATCTTTTTCTACGACGATAACTTTACGGCCAATAAAGAGCGCGCGCATACTATCTGCGACATGCTGATGAGCGAGAAGATCGACATCATCTGGACCTCGCAGGTGCGCGCCGATATCGCCCGGGATCCGCAGCTGGTGGAAAAAATGTCGCGGGCCGGCTGCCGCTGGTACTTCATCGGTTTCGAATCCATCACCGATGCGGCCCTGGCGGCATATCATAAGTCGCAAACCCGCGCCGATATCGAAAAGTCAATTCGGGTCATACACAATTACGGCATCAATATCCACGGCATGTTCATGTTCGGCGAAGACAACGACACCCTGGAATCGCTGCGCGAAACGGCGCGGTTCGCCATACAACACGACATCGACACCGTGCAATTCATGATCCTTACGCCCTTTCCGGGCACGCGCCTGTTCGACAAAATCGTGGGCGAAAACCGGCTCTATCATAAGCGGTGGGACTACTTTGACGGCATGTACGCGGTGTTCCGGCCTAAAAACATGAGCGCCTTGACATTACAGAATGAGTCCATCGCCGCGTACCGGAAATTCTATTCGCTGCGCCGCTTGACGCTCCGGGCGCTTGAACTGGTCATTCTGGTGACCATCGACGCTCTCACCTGGAATTTCAAGCGCGTGTTCCGCTACGGCTTCAATTCGATGTATATCACAGCGGCCGGTCGGTTCATGGTCAGCAGGTTCGGCGGTTCGCAAGACACCTATCGGCAATTCCTCAACGACATCGAACGCCAGATGCAGCACAAGCAGCCGGCGTCATGACGATGAATGAAAGCCGGGTCACGCGACCCGGCTTTCATTCATACCGCCCGGCCTTATTTGCTTTCCGTCCGCTGCCGGGCGGTCACCTGCCTTGGCCGTTCCCAAAAATCAGCGCCCCGCCCGCAGCCGTTCGCCGCACCAGTTGCCCGCCCCGCACATGGTTTCCACTTTTGTCACCGTTGCTTCGATATCGTATGCCACGCGGCGCCATTCGGCCGTGTTTGTCTTTTCGTCAAACAGCAGGTAGCAGGCGCGGTTGTCGCCGTCGCGCGGCTGGCCCACGGAGCCAAGATTCAGAATGTATTTGCGCGCGGGATCCAGCACCAGACGATACCCGGCCTGCTCCGGATAGATGCAGCGGAAATCGTCCGTGATGGCGCAGGGATGGTGCGTATGCCCGCAAAAACAGAGGCGATCGATCTTCGCGAACATCGCGCCAAGACGCCGCGTGTCCCACAGGTCCTGGAATTTGTCCGGAAACACATATTCGAACACCGGCTCCAGCACCGATCCGTGGACATAGAGCAGATCGCCGTCCTGGTGGGTCTGCGGCAGGTTCTCAATGAATTTCCAGCGCTCGGGCGTTTTATGCCGCATGATCATGCACGCCGGGTCCTGCCCTTCGCGACAACAGGGAAAATAGCGGGGGGCCTTTTTTTCTTCCTTCGCGATGTGCTTGTCCTGCTTTTTAGGGTCCATGCGCGTCTGCGTGAGCCGGATGAGGTCCGCGGCAATGGGGTTGAACCCGATGGGGCCAAAGATGAGCGCAAAATCATGGTTTCCCGTTATGGTAATAACTGCTTTCTGCATGATGAAATCGGCGCAGGCTTCAGGTTCCGGACCATACCCCACGATGTCGCCCAGGCAGAGGATCTGGTCCGCCCGATGGTCCTCGATATCGGCGCATACGCGCTTGAGCGCTTCAAAATTACCGTGGATGTCGGAAATCAGGGCTTTCATGAAAACCGTTCCCACCGGACGATGGCATCCATATCATTGCGTTTCCTCGGGCGCGGCGCATCGGCGGGATATCCCAGCGGCGTCATCACGACCGGATCCACCTTCGCGGGAAGGTTGAGCGCGGCGCGCGCCGCGTCCGCGTTGAATGCGCCGATCCAGCAGGTCCCCAGCCCCAGCTCCGTGGCTGCCAGCACCATGTGGTCCATGGCAATGGCCGCGTCCACGTCGCCGTATTCTTTTTTATCGGCGCGCTTCCAGGAACGCGACCGGTCGATGCACACGGCGATGATCACCGGCGCGGCGAGGAACCATTCGCGATCGTAAACCTTTTTAAGCCGCGCCCGGCCTTCGTCGGAGCGGACCACGACGAAGTGCCACGGCTGGTTGTTGCACGCCGAAGGCGCCAGCCGCCCGGCTTCGAGGACCTTCATGATGGTCCGGTCGTCAACATCGCGCGGCTGATACGCCCGCACGGAATAGCGCTTTTGTGCAAGGTCAAGGAAGGTCATGGGAAATCTCCCTGCATATCCGTTTAAAAACCCGGAAATGTCGAATATCGAACCGCAGAATATCGAATTTCGAAGTTCAGCAGATTTCCTGCGCGATGATTCATATGGTTTTCCGTCCTTCGACATTCGGCGTTCGATATTCGACATTCGACATTTTCTGATTCATCCCCGCCCGATCGCTTCCATCCCCCGCCTCTGCTTTTTCCGTCCTTCGACATTCGGCGTTCGATATTCGACATTCGACATTTTCTGATTCATCCCCGCCCGATCGCTTCCATCCCCCGCCTGCAGATCTCCCGCGCATACTCCGTCCAGATGCCCTGGCCCCAGTAGCGGAAGCAGGAGGTCTGCGAGAGCAGAAGATACAGCAGCGCCTCGCGGTACGGCTTCGCGTCGCGGTCGATCTCCCGGCCGTCGAATTTCCGGTGGAACTCGACGGACAACCGATTGATGGGGTCCATGACATTTTCATATCCGTCAACCCAATTCTTGTCGCTGGTCCATGATCCGCGGTCAAGGTTGAACCCCCGGTCCTTCTCCTTGATTTTCGCGATCGCCCGGTCCGCGGCGCCGGGTCCGCAGGCGGCCCCGACTTCGTTCCAGATCCGGTGCTGGGATATCGGCTGGATCGGAATATAGTCCGCAAACGCAACGCCTGTCTGGCGGACAAATCCGAGATATTCCCCGCCGTTCAGCGAGACCGCGCCCTCCCATCCCGCTTCGTAGTTGACCTGACGATACATGGGCGGGAACTCGTTCATCATCACGCCGCCGTTTTCGCCGTCCGCCACCTGCAGAACATAGGACGGCAGGGATTTTCCCGCCAGGTCCTGCCGGCCAAGCCCTTTCGCCTCGTAATACGGCTGCATCTGCGCCACCAGCTTGGTGTCGGAGCCCTGCGTTTTGACCAGCGCGGCGATTTCGACCGTTTCGCCTTTCGAATTTTTCGCGATCAGCCGGTGCGGCAGATGGGGCCGCCGGATACCCGATCCGTCAAGGTTCTCCACCGTGTGTTCCTGCACCATGAGCCACGCATATCCGTTGTCTACAAGCGCCTTGATATACTCGTAGCACACGTCGGGATGGATGGGGAGGTGCATTTCGGGCGGGGAAAACCCCTTTACGCGCGATAGAGCGTCGCCGCCGAAGATCGCGGCGAAATGATGGCGCCACGCGGCGATATGGAGCGCGATGTCCGGCACCGGCGTGGAAGATGCCACGGCGTGCGACCACATGGTCCCCAGCCATTCCACATGCGCAAAGCAGGCGGGGTCGCAGGTGATGCCGCGCAGCTTGTCCAGCGCCCATTCGTTGCCCATCTGCGGCAGGCCCCACAGCAGGTTGCCCGAATAATCGAGCATGATGCGCGGATTGCGTCCCTGGCCTTTAAGTTCGGGGATGATGTCGCCCATGCGGGCGTAGCACTGGAGAAACACCGGTGCGTTATGGTTGTCGTGCACGTGCTGGTTCTCCATCATGAGCTGGAGATTGGAGATGATGCCCGCCGTGGCAAGGTCGCCGCCGCCCGCCGGGATCGAAGGCTGGTGCATGTGCAGCGCGGCGCCGAATGCCGAATTAACTTTTGAGATATCGATCGTGGTATGAAATTCCGCGGCCTTTTTTTTCGCCGGCGCGCCCGAAGCACGCTTTTTTTCGTCATTGCCGCAGATATTGGGAAGCCCGTCGATCATATGCGCCATCGTGTGCCCCGTTTCCTGCTTGTTTGTTTTTCTTTCCGGTTTCTCCGTTTTTTCACGACGCCGGAGGTCGTGGTTCGAGCGCGCGTCCGGACATCCGCCGGCGGGACCGCGGGAGGGTCCAGATAATACGCCGCGCAGTCCATATCATAAAAGATGATGTCCCGCCACTCCACTTCGCGCAGCCATTCGTCGTCGATATCTCCTTTTGTCAAACCATCCGCCAGTGTGGCGAAGCGCCCGAGGTGCTCCTTGACGCGGCGCTGCGCGTACGGCACCATGGTTCCGGTCTTCATGATGAACGGCCAGTCGCTGGATTCGGCCAGCACCAGTTCGCGCGCCGCCTGGTTGATGGCCCGCCGGCGCACATCGTCGCGCGGCCGGTCCCTAAGCCGCGGCCACAGGTCGCGCGCCAGGTCGGCCATGCGTTTCCCCTGCGCGTGCATATGCCGCCAGATCCAGTCATTGCTGCCTTCCAGCCAGTATTCGGCATAACCTTTATAGCCCCAGCTGGATTCCGACGGCACCGCCAGCACATTCACCGGATATTCGGCAAGATATTCGGACGGAGTGACGGTGCGCAGCGTGTGCTGGTCGAAATGGATCTTGCGCATGAGGAAATCGATGAACTGCGGCCCTTCGTACCACCAGTGGCCGAAAAGTTCCGCGTCGTAGGGCGCCACTACAATCGGCCGGCGGTCCATAAGGCCGGCCTGGTGTTCAATCTGCCTTTCCCGGTTGAACATGAAATTGCCGGCGTGCCGGGCCGCTTTTTCGCGCGCCGCTTCCGGGCGGTAGGGCTCTTTACTTTCGGTATCGCCGGTGATGCGCCAGTATTTGATGCCGGTATTGGTGCGAAAACCGTCGGGGTGCACATAAGGCTTGATATAATCGTAATCAAGTTCCCACCCGATGTCGCGGTAATATTCCCGGTAGTCAATATCGCCGGGATATCCCTCCTTGGAACTCCACACCTGCTTGCTCGATTCCCAATCGCGGCCGAAGGCGGCCACGCCCGAGGGGCAATAGACCGGAGCGTACACGCTGTAACGGGGCGCGGGATCGGCGTTCAGGATCCCGTGTGAATCCAGGAAAAAATAGCGGATGCCCGCTTCGCCCAGAATCCTGTCGAGGCCCGGATAATAGCCGCATTCTGGCAGCCAGAAACCCTTGGGATCGCGCCCGAATATCCGCCGGTAGTAATCGGCGCCCATATGGACCTGCGCGCGCACCGACTGCGGATTGATGCGCAGGTTGGGCAGAAACCCGTGCGTGGCGCACGACGCCACGATTTCAAGGCAGCCCAGGTCCTGGAATTTTTTAAACGCCGCCGTCAGGTCGCGCTGGTAGCGATTGACAAATGCGTCTTTGGCTTCCATAAACCGGCGGTAATACATTTCGGCCAGCGGACGATACTCCGGATGCCGCGCGGTCCGCTGCACCTCTTTGCCGGCCAGTTCGATCAGGCGGTCGATGTGCCGGATGTAGCGGTCCTGCAAAAGAGGGTCCAAAAGCATCGAAGCCAGCGCGGGTGTCAACGACATGGTAATGCGGAAAAAGACGCCGTCGGCGACCAGACGTTCGAAAACATCGAGTAGCGGGAGGTAGGTCTCGGTGATGGCCTCAAACAGCCAGTTTTCTTCCAGAAAGATCTCTTCCTCGGGGTGGCGCACAAACGGAAGATGCGCGTGGAGAAAGAGACAGAAATAGCCTTTATGCATGCGTAAATCCGATGGTCGATGGTTAAGCGCAGCTCGTAAAGTACGGCATGGCCCCCGCGCGGAGGCGGGAAGGACCGCGGCGCAACCGGCGTTTCAGCTTTCGCGCTGCGTCGGCGCGCGTACGACGGACGTTGAAATGCGCCGAGCATCACCCCTGCCCGACAGCGCCGAAAAATCGAGCGGGATCGTGCCGTCGGGCAATGCACAACGCAGGCTGAAAGAACCGTCGGGCCGCAGGAGCACCGGTTCGTTGTTCAGCAGCACCTGCGCATCCGGTTCCGTGCGTCCGTACACGAGCAGTTCCGCGTCGATTTCAAAGAAAAACTTTCCCTTGTGTCCCAACCGCTGTTCGCTTCCGCCGGCCGACCATTCGCTGGCGCCCCCCCATGAGGTGGATGGCGGCATGGGCGATCCGGCCGCCGGCGCCGGGGCGGCGGCCGGATCGCCGGCAGCGGCCGCGCGCGCAGGTCCTTGCGTGCCAAAAAGCCGCATAACGATTTCGTCAAGCGTCAGGTTGAGCGGGCCATGCGACACGACCTCCGCCGGCTCATTCCCCATCGCCTGCGCGCGCGCCGCGTCCGACGCGGGCGTCATGTCCGCGCCGTGAGGCTCGGATCGCGGCGCTTCGATTGCCGTTGCCGGCGCCGCGGGACCGGCATGCCGCGCCGTTTCTTCACGCGCATTGCCGGCCGCGGCCATGCCCCCCAAAACCGCCGCCATCGCCGGTGGCGTTGACGGATGCGTGTCCGGGGCGACCCTGCGCGCCGGCGCCTGCGCGGCAGCCGGCGGCCCGGACCGCAAGGTCAGTACGAACGGTTGCCGGCGGCCCTTGTCGCGCACCTCTAGCCACATGACTTCTGACCGTCCGGACGCGCCGGCGCGCGGGGTGGTGACCACATTCGAATGCGCAAGCGGATAGAACCGTCCCGCGGCAGTGCGCACGCCGATATCCGCGCAATAACTGACATGGTCGGCCCAGAGATTGATATACCAGCTGCGCGCCGCGGACCCTACGTTGATATCAAATGCGCGCCGCGTCTTTTTGCCGCTTGATGCGGGGTCGGTCACATCGTGCATCCGCAGAATATACGCCGACTTGGACAACCGGTCTCCGAGTTTTGATTTGATTTTGTCAAGGTCCCCGCGCGAGAAGTCCCAATACGCGTGAATGGTATGGGGCGCCTGGGGCATGAGAATAAGCTGCGTGGTATCATACAGCTGCGGGATCGCCACGGTATCCGCTGTCAGCGATTTTCCGGTAGGCTGGGGACGCGGTATCGTCGCCGGCGCTGTCACATGAAATGCGGGTTGAGCCGGAAGAGGTTGCGTCCTTCGAGGAATTCCCGCTTTTAAGGCGCGTGCCGGCGCTGCTGTTTTCCGCGGCGCCATCCGCGCGCGTACCCCGGATTTCGCGGATTTCATCCCGCTGCCGCTTTTTTTCCGGCGGATACGGGGTGGCGGCGGCGCGACCGGGATGCGTTTCGCTCGTCCCGGGATTGCGGCGGCACCGTGGACTTTCTTTGCCGGCGCTTTGCGCACGCGCCGCGTGCCGGCGGATTTCCCTGCGCGCGCCGAGGTTGCTTTCGATGGGACATTCCGGGGCTTCCGGCGCCTGATAGGACGCCTGCCTGCCGATGACGGTTTTTTCTTTTTCCGTAAATTCATGTCGCCTGATATCGAAAAGCCGGAAGTGTCATTCACACGATCGGGGCCGCGCCACCCTGGATACTTTGAGCTGCAGGCAGGTGAAAATGCGCGCCGCACTCTTTCCGGTCAACCGGTTTCTTCGCGCGAAGCGCGGCGCGGTGTTTCCGCAGACCCGGCAATGCTCCAAGAACCCGCTACATAGCCTGGGGCATTTACTCTTTAATATCGAATTTTTCCTTGGTGTCCTTTTCGGCTTGCAGCCAATCGCCCAGAGCGCTTCCCGGATTATTACCTCGGGAAAGATAAATTTCATGAGCACGCTTTTCCACGGCCTTGATATAGGCTTCTTTAGAAAGGACCTGCTTTTGCGCCTTTGATGCCGGGGGCGTTGCCGGTCTGGGTGCAGACGGGGCAATCGCCGGTGCAGGTCTGCTTGCCGCTGCCGGAGCATTCGGCCTGGCAACAGGTTTTGAATTGGAGTTCACAACGCACCTCCCTTAAATAATGTTGAATCGCCGATCTGGTAAGTCTTTTTACCCTTATACTAGATAGTAAGTATACTTAAATGGGTCGATTTTAAGCAAATATCATGGTTATATTAAATGAAGTACCCGGCATGCGGAGACATTGAAGGCAGCGCCTCCGGCTGCAATAACCTTCTTCTTTTCTTTACATCCCTTGAGTCGGAAAGTAATTTATGTAAATCCGGGAAGGACCATAACCTATGGCAAAGCATTTTCAACGCAAGCCGGTCAGCCACTTCTTCCTCAAACGGTCACTGCAAATCCGGCTGATCACTAAGATCATCATTGCGGTCATGATGTCGACCATCATCTGCATCGCAACGCTCTTCCTCACCTACCAGATCAAATACCGCAATGTGGCTTTCTATCAGGTGATATTAGACCATAACATGGATATTCCGCCCCGTTTCGAGATATCAAGCATCATTCTGCCGGGCCTGATCATCAGCGGCCTTGTTAACCTGGCAATCGGCATTTTTATCGGCTTCTATGCCTCGCGTAAATACGCCGTCCCTATTTTCAAGATGGAGCAATGGGCGGACATGCTGAAAAGCGGGAAAATGACGGCAAAGCTGCGCTTCCGGGAAAAAGAGGAATTCAAGGATTTGTCCCGGCATTGCAATGAACTTGGCGAATCGCTCCGGGGAAGGTTTCTTGATATCAAACGAAGCATCGATGCGCTGCCAAAGGAGATGCATCAGTCCGCGGAGATACAGGCGGTTCAGCGGTCCCTTGCAGCATTGAACCTTGAATCCGATACCATCGAGGTGCATACGGGCATGTTCCGCGTTCCCGGCGCCGAGGACGGCGATCTCCCCGAAGCGTAGAGCTATTTTCCGCTCAGAATGCCCGCCACGTAATCTGCAATTGCCGGCGCCGAAGTCAGGCCCGGCGATTCAATTCCCACCAGGTTGATAAAACCGGGCAACCCCTTATCACTTTCATCGCGGATCACGAAATCACGGAAAACTTCGTTTTCCCGCTGCAGCTTTGGGCGAATCCCCGACATATCCGGCGATAAATCTTCATACTTGAGAAACGGGAAGAAACAGCTCGCCTGCTCAAAGAATTCGCGCTGATGCGCCGGATCAACGTCATAGTCGATCGTCTCGACATAAAAAGCGTTCGGTCCGAATTTCAGACTGCCGTCGAGTTTAAGGACCGCATGCACACCCAGGCTGATTGGCGTGGGCGCAGGATATACAAGATGCGAGAGCGCGCCCTTATGCCGCGGAGAAACGGAAAAATACTCGCCCTTGCATGGATGAATCCGATAGCCGCAGGCGTCAACATCAATGCCCGCCATGGCGGAAACCGCGTCGGCGGACAGGCCGGCGGCATTCACCACACAGAAGCAATCGAGGTCAGTCGTCTGCTGGTCCGCATCAAGAATGGTCACCCGGTAGCCCTGCCGCGTGCCCTCGATGGCGGTTGCGGTGCACTGGTAGCTTACGATGCCGTTGCGGGCCTCGATTTCGTGCTGAAAAAATGCCATGAGCTGGTGCGAATCGATAATGCCGGTCTCGGGGCTGTAAAGCCCTTCGTCGGCGGTTACCGCCGGCTCCAATGCGGCCATTTCCTTTTTGGTAAGCAGCCTGAGCCCCGCCACTCCGTTTGCAGCGCCCTGTTCCAGCAGATGATGGATCTTGGCGCGTTCCTGGGGCGTATTCCCCACGATGATCTTGCCGGTCTTTCGATGGGGGATGCCATGCCGCGCGCAAAGCTCATACAGCATTCGATTGCCCTGCACGCATAATCCGGCCTTGAGCGTGCCGGATGGATAATACAATCCCGCGTGGATGACTTCGCTGTTGCGCGACGACGTCTCGCGGCCGAACCCATCATGCCTTTCGACAACCACCACCTCGCGTCCGTCATTCGAAAGACGGGCGCCGATGGCCAGCCCCACAACGCCGCCGCCGATGATGACCGTATCGATAGTGTCCACAATATCTCCGATGGCGCCGGACCGGCGCTATGCAGGCTCGCGGCGAAGAGGTTCTCTTCCGTAAATGCGGGTAAAGTCTTCGATCATACGCAGGCGGTCTTCGGTCATCATTTCCATGGAAAAACGCCACTGCCAGTTGCCGCTCTCCTGCCCCGGCGTGTTCAGACGGTGTTCCGACCCCAGGCCCAGAACATCCTGGAATGGAATAATGCACAGGTACGACGGCGCGGCGAATACGCAGCGGATAAAGGATTCCATAAAACCATATTCGCTGCATCCGAGGAAATCGCATACGCGGATGCGCTGCTTCTGGTCGAGGTTTAAAAACCAGCCCAGCGAGGTGTCGTTATCATGCGTTCCGGTATACATCACCGAATCCGGCGAAATATTATACGGCAGGTACGGGTTATCGTCGTTGCCGTCGAATGCGAATTGCAGCACCTTGATGCCGGGGAATCCCGCGCGCCGCCGAAGCTCTTCAACCTTGGGAGTGATATCGCCAAGGTCCTCGGCAATGATCGGCAGCGTTCCCAGGGCGCTTTTAAGGGCGTTGAAAAATGCGATGCCGGGTCCAGGCACCCATTCACCTTCAATGGCGGTCGGGCAATCCGCGGGAATGGCCCAGAACGATTCAAAACCGCGGAAATGATCGAGGCGCACATAATCGAATTGCGTCAGCAGCTTGCGAATGCGGTCGATCCACCAGCGATAGCCGTTTTCGCGGATATAATCCCATCGGTAAATAGGGTTGCCCCAGCGCTGACCGGTCTTGCTGAAATAATCGGGCGGCACGCCGGCCACGCGCAACGGCATGCCGTTTTCGTCAAACTCAAACAGGTCGGGCATGGACCACGCGTCGGCGCTGTCGTAGGAAACGCAATAGGGAATATCCCCGACGATCTTGACTCCTTGCGCGTTCGCATAGGTCTTGAGCTCGGTCCATTGCCGGTAGAAAAGATATTGCCGCACCTGGTAATCGCGGAATTTTTTCCGTTCCTTGGCGCGGATCTCGGCCAGCGCCGCGGGAAAGCGCAGCTTGAGGGCCGCCGGCCACTGGTTCCAGGGCCTGCCGCCCTGGGCGTCTTTGATCAGCCGGTAAATCGCATAATCATCGAGCCAGTATTTTTCCCTCTCGCAGAACGCCAGAAAATCGTTGTCGTCCACAAAGCGGTGGGTGGCCTTGTCAAAAAGTAAAAGCTTGTTCGTGATGACGGCGCCATAATCCGTATGATGGGCGGGCAGCTGCGGATAGGCTTCTATATCTTCTTTTGTCAAAAGACCCGCCTCGTACAGCCGGTCCGGGGATATCAAAAGCGAATTGCCGGCAAAAGAGCTCAGGCTCTGGTAGGGAGAGTCGCCGTAGCCGGTGGGCCCAAGCGGGCAGACCTGCCAGACAGCCTGCTTCCGCCTGGCAAGGACATCGATCCAGTGGCAGGCATTCTGTCCAAGGTCGCCGATGCCGTATCGCGAAGGCAGTGACGTTGGATGCAGAAAAATACCGCTGCTGCGTTTCAGGGGATTCATCCGGATTATATCCTGCCTGCATGATGGCAATGCGCACATAAAAATAATTTTCCGCCGCCGGCAACAGTACGAATATACTGCCAGTATACCATTGCTGCCCGCTGAAGTAAAGATTTCCATCGCGCCATGTCAGGCGACGGCACGCGGCCACGGCGAACACTGATGTATATTTGGAAGCACAACCGCCGATAATTCCGGGGTGTAGCGCAGCCTGGTAGCGCACGTGGTTTGGGACCACGGTGTCGCTGGTTCGAATCCAGTCACCCCGATTTCAAATTTGGGATTGCGCATGCGGGATTGCGGACAAAAAGCAGAAAACCGGAATCCGCCCTTTCGGGTCCGGCGATTTCAAATCCGCAATCCGAAATCCGCAATCCCAAAATATCCAGCCCCCTTAGCTCAGTTGGATAGAGCAACTGCCTTCTAAGCAGTAGGTCGCACGTTCGAATCGTGCAGGGGGTAAATCCGAAAATGCCCTGCAAATCCGTCCTGCGATTTCCAGGGCATTTTTATTTCAACCGTAACACCAGTCCGGCCTTTGACGGCAGGGCCCGGTAGATGGCCCGCGCATCTTCACGGGACACATCAATGCGCAGAACATGCCATGATTCCGGCAGACGGCGCCGGACCAGAAACGACGCCACATCCCCAAGGCTGTGCAGTCCGAAACGGAAATGATACCAGCCTATTTTCACGGCCGACCGCAACGCCATGGGCTCTTTCTGCCGTATCTCGATGATCAGGCGCCGGTCAAAAGCAAGCATGCAGTAAACGTCCGTTGGTTCCTCCTGCCGCGGCTCGCTCTGTATTGATCCCGCCTGAATCGAATCAGCCGGCGCCTTGCGCACTTTTATCGGGTTCTTGGGAATCGTGCTCCACAGATCCCTGAGTCTGAAGATAGCATCCGGAAAGGCCGTTGCCCGATATCGTTTCTGAAGATACCGCAGCGGAAGATTGATCCGGATATTTGCAATATGGGCACAGCGCAGATGAACGCCCTTGATCTGGAGGATAGCGGCGCTGTCGATGCAATCAATGGACATGCCGATGGAATCGTCGCGGGCAAGAAGAAGTTCTTCCTGCAGGAATGATTTACGGGATGCCACGCAGGCGCTTCCGCGCCGTTCCTTGAGCGCCGGATGGATGCCTGCGGGACGCATATCATGCATTAAAGGCAGTACGACGCCTGCCAGAAGCGCGCACAGAGAAATCGCCGCTGCCGGCGCGATCATGGCGGCAGCGGCTCCAGGACCGGCCTTGACCCATCGCATGCAGGCACGCGCGCAGGCGCCGCATTGCCGCATGACAATCGCAAATCCCGAAACCAGCAGGCGAACGCCGATGCCGGCGCCGGCGTGCACGAGCGCGGAGGTCTGCGCCATCCATACCCGTACCAGCATTGCCGCCTGTTGCATGTGGCCCATTAATAGATAAACACTTTCGAATCGATTTTCAGGGCTTTATAAATCGCTTCCAGATCTTCATCCCCAAGGCGCACGCACCCATGGGTCACGGGCATGCCGAGGAAACGCTGATACAGCGTCCCATGAATCATATATCCCTGCCCCAGCGACATGGCATAGGCGCCCAGCACACCGTATTCATCGCGTTCCGGTGAACCGGGCGGAGGCACCGGTTTTCCTTCCTCGACAAACGCCCAGTCGGGCCGGTGCCATACCGGGTCTTCCTCTTTTTCCAATATCCGGAACATGCCGCGCGGTGTTTTAAACATCCATCGCTGGTCCGAATCCTTGCTTCTGAGCAGCACATAGCTCCCTGTCGAGCAAACGCCTTTCCGGATGACATTAACGCCTTTACGCAGCTCAAAAGTATTATCGGACGTCGATACCACCAGATAGGCCTCCTGCGGAACCAGACGGGCGTATTTCCGCTGAAGATCAACGATCTGCTTTTCGATTTTTGCGTCTTTGACAAGCACGGTGTCTGAAAAATCACTCAGCGCCATGGGCGGACGTCCCCATTCCGCCACCGCATAGCAGGCGTCGCGCAAAAGCGGCGCCGCCATGAGGATCGTCGATGCCAGTACTAAGCCGACGGCCGACCCGACGAGCAGAAAGCGTCCGAGCCCGGGCCGCGGCGCCAGTGCCATCGATGCCGGCTGTTGAATCCGGTTCATCGGTCTGCCGACTCCTTCGAATACGCGCCGACGATGGTCACCGGCGTTCCCACGTTTACCATGCGGTATAATGCCTGCATATCGTTGTTTACCAATGCAACGCAGCCATCGGTCCAGTCGCTCGACCGGCCGCCGCCGCCATGGATTTCCACGGCGCCGCCGATGCGGGCTGAAGCGTCAATTTCCCCGCGGCGCTTTGCCAGAATAAACCGCCGCCGGTCCTCATCATTCGGGTAATTAATAACCAGGGCCCATCCGTATTTCGTCTGATTTCCCGAGCGCCTGGCGATAATGGAATACCGGCCTTCCGGGGTCGCATCATCCCCCTGCCGGCATTTATTCCGCATCCAGTTGGGACCGAGTTCGGCGCCGAATTCCGCGACCACGGCGCCATTATCATACACGCGGCAGATGCGGCGCATCTTAATAACGACGATACCCGGCGCCTTTTTCATTTTTGTCCACGCGATGGTTGCGCGTACCCAGGCGTCCCACTCCGGCAGGCTCCGAAGGTATTCTTCCACCATGGATGAGGTGCGGGATCCTACCTTTGAGCAGAGTCGAAAAGCATTGTCGGCCTTGGCTGCCGCCAGCGCGAATTCTCCCCGATCAAATGCGCTGCGGCATTCCGAGAGCAGCATCTCCCCGGACGCCAGCATCACCCGCATGGTGCGTCCCATGGGCACATTATTATAGTCCCGGCGGATCCGCTGCACCTCTTCATTCAATGCCGTCATGCGAAGAAACGCATGGTTCTTAAGGGAATCGCGCGCCTGCACCGCCGAATATCCCGCTGAATCGGCAATGCGCGCGCCTTCAGCGGCGACTTCTCTTACTACGTCAATATTACGAAAGGCCGCCCATTTCCGGTTTTCTTCGCCCCATGCGGCCATGGTGCTGTCCCACAGGCGCGCGGCTTTTTCGTACAAACGCGGCGCATATTCATGAGCCTGTGCAGCGCGGGCAGCAGCCAGAGCAAGCCGAAACCCGCGTACCGAATCATCGGCCTTTCGGGTTGCGGATGCGGTGCGGAGATATGTCAGCCCGGCCGGCACAGCAATTCCGAACAGGCAGATGCCGATGATCAGCAGTGCGGCGCGGCCGGTCCCACGAGAATGCCGGCGGGATGCCGAAGCCGGCCGATGAATCGTATGCCGATGATTGGTCATGGAATCGATACAAAATACAACGACAGCCGTATGGCCATAAACAGTTCAGCCCGCGGGCAACCCATTGCCGCGGGCTGAATTGAAACGCGAATGCAAAAACTGCTTATTTCTTCCTTGCCGCCTTGGTTTTCTCAATCGCGGCGTTCAGTTCAGCGATGATCGAGACGACCTTTTCATTGGCAGCGGTGATCTTGTCCTTGGCGGCCATATAGCTTGCGGCGGCCAGATCATTTCCGGCTGCGGCCAGCGAGCTGTCGGCGGCTGCAAGGTCGATGCTGATGGCAGTCAATGCTTCCGCGCCTTCTTTACCTTTGGGAGCTTTCTTAAGCAGGTCTTTGGCATCGGCGACCGCCTTCCGGGCGCCCGCAAGCATGGTTTCGGCCTCTGCTTTCACGGCCTCTTTTGCCGCGGAAGCCGCCCCGGCAGCCGCAACAGCGAGCTCCGTGGCTGCGGCCAATGTTCTTTTTGCGCTGTCGTACGTCCGGGAAAGCGGAAATGCCGAATTCTGTTTTTCAATCGCGGCCAATGCGGCATTCAGCGAATCTTCGGCAGCCTTGAATTTATCGGCGACATAAACAGCGGCTTCCGAAACACGGGCATTATCAAGGGCTTTTTTTGCTGCATCAATTTCCTGCACCGGGGCTTTGGAACAACCGGCAAACCCGATTAAGCCCGCCGCAACAACACCTGAAAGAATTGACCTGGAACGCATAGCATAACTCCTTGAAAATTGTGATGTAGTATTGAAACAACGCCAAGGGCGCTTTTGATTCGGACAACAGTTTTTGCGCTGCCGGATTAATTCGAAAAAAGAGCTGTATAATGAAAAGCAGGAATCAGGAGGCTCAGTATCCATTACCATTCGCTTGAGAAAGTATCAACCGTTGAAACGGCGTTTAATATACATCACATTTGCCGGCGATGCAAATAGCGGGCGCGCCGGGATTTTCCTGCGCCTGGCCGGTTTTCCGGGGCATCCTGCCCTTCTGCCGCTTCAATATATTTTTCTTTCATTTCGGGAAGGAATCATGGAACAGCCCAAAGACCCGGAATATCCGCGCGTCCCTGCCATAGCGCCGGCGCCCGAGGTCACGCCGCTTTTTTACGGCATGAGCCAGCTGCTCTCGTGGCCGGCGCAAATGCTGCTTGATTCGGTCGACCAGTCGCGGGTCGAGCAGGATTGCAGGATGCCGGCCGCACCGGATTTCGAGGCCGTTTTTGCGGAGGAATGCAGCCGTCTTGCTCGCGATGATATCCTGCATGCCCATGGACTGTATGGATTTTTTAAAACGAGGATGAACAGCCGCGGAATCATTGACATCTCCGATCTCTCCGATCCTGATACCACGCTGTGTTCACTGACGTTCCCCCATCCCGAAAACGGCAAACGCAGCGTCATCGACTTCTTCCGCCCCGAAGGCGACGTGGTCGCGTTTCAGGCAGTGACTCTCGGCCGGCCGATCGAAGATCTGTGCCGGCGCTGTCTTGATAATCCAGACACCGCACCGCGGGGACGCTGCCTTGATGGACTGGCCCGCTATCTCACCATCAGCCTGGCCGACCGGGTAACGCGCGAGATCCGCCGCGCCCTTGGCATTCCCTCGGCCTGCGGAAAACGCTATTCATTCGGCGCCGCCGGAATGCCGGGCCTGTCCGACATCTCCGGCCTTTGGGATCTTCTGGCTTTCGAAGAACGCCTGAATATCACGATCTTGCCTCAGGCTGCATTGTCGCCGGCATATTCGTCAGCCGGGCTTTTTGTGCATCATCCGCAGGCGGAAGAATTCTGAATTTATATTATCCACCAGAGAGGATGGGTCTGGTGTCCCGGCTGGTCTTCAAAACCAGTGGACACCCCGAAAATCCACCTAAAATCGCCATTTAGCTCCCCATTTCATGCGACTGTACGCCAGTTGTATGCGGAATTCCCAAAACAACCGAAATTTGATTCGAATCGTCAACCACGAGATACCGCTGAAACGTCGCCGTGGTTTTATGACCAGTTTGCTTCATAATGGAGAACTGGCTAAATCCATTGTCATACTTGCGGGTAACGAACCCCCGGCGAGTGTCCCTGACTACGCCTGCATCCTTGCCGAATGCCTTACGGAGCTTGAGAGTATGATGCTCCCAATTGCTCCATCTTTTGCCGAGTGCGTTTCGGAAAACGATGCCGTGGCGATAACCAAGATTCTTCATCTCGCCCCACAAACGCGGGGTGAAATAGGCACGATCATCATCCCCGGTTTTTGTAATCGCACCGGGAACC
>Ga0315289_10002347_pt1 | contig 29046 bp, 26 predicted proteins | sample YL17G11_40_MG_FD_203452 | JGI IMG/M metagenome (GOLD analysis project Ga0315289, IMG submission 203452) | Sediment microbial communities from Yellowstone Lake, YNP, Wyoming, USA - YL17G11_40 | ecosystem: Environmental > Aquatic > Freshwater > Lake > Sediment | place: USA: Wyoming | collected... | reverse complement strand
GTTCGTCGATGCTGCAGGATGTCGAGCGCGGCCGCCCGACGGAGGTGGAGGCGATCAACGGGGCGGTCGTGCGCCATGCGCAGGTACACGCCATTCAGGCGCCCGTCAATCGCCTGCTGCTCGGCCTGTTGCGCAGCCTCGCGGCCCCGGCCGGACGAGGTGAGGCGTGAAGGTCGTCCGCCGTCTGGAGGAACTGCGTGTCCTGCGCGCCGGGTTGGCAGAGCCCCTCGGGCTGGTCCCGACGATGGGCTACCTGCACGCCGGACATGCCTCGTTGGTGCGGCGGGCGCGGGCGGAGTGCGCCAGTGTTGCGGCGAGCATCTTCGTCAACCCAACCCAGTTTGGTCCGCGTGAGGACCTGGCCGCCTATCCGCGCGACCTGCCGCGCGACTTGGCGCTGCTCGCGGCCGCAGGGGTCGATCTGGTCTGGACGCCAGAGGTGGAGGACGTCTACCCTGCAGGCGATCAGACCTGGGTGACGGTGGAGGGCGTGTCCCGAGGGCTGGAGGGGGACCGTCGGCCGGGCCACTTTCGCGGCGTGGCGACGGTGGTGGCCAAGTTGCTGCACGCGTTCCAGCCCCAGCGGGCATACTTCGGCCATAAGGACGCTCAGCAGGCGGTCGTGATCCGCCGGATGGCGCGCGACCTGCTCATCCCGGTCGAGATCGTCGTCTGTCCGACGGTGCGCGAGGATGACGGACTGGCTCTCTCGAGCCGCAACGGCTACCTGTCCGCCGAGGAGCGCAGGGCGGCAACGGTCCTATACCGCACCCTGAGCGCCGCGTCCGAGGCGTTCGGGACAGGAGAACGAGGTGCCGAACCGTTGCGCCAGATCATGCGCGCCGCATTGTCTGGCGAACCCCTCGCCCACCCGCACTATGTCTCGGTGGCCGACCCGGAGACGCTGGAAGAGTTGCAGGGTGAGGTGGTGCAGGCCCTGCTCTCGATGGCGGTCAGGATTGGCGCGACCACGCTGATTGACAATGTGGTGGTGGGGGCGCAAGAGGGAGAGGAGCAAGTGAGAGCTGATGGCTAGCAGGTAGCAGCTAGCGACTAGCTCCCGTGTGTTGTTGGCTGATTCCCGTTGCTGTCGCTGAGAACCGAATGCTAAGTGCTGGTCGCCAATTGCTGACCGTTGATCGCTTCCTCTTGGAGGTTCCCATGCTTCTAGCCATCGACATCGGCAATACCAACCTGACGCTCGGGCTGTACCGCGGCGAAGAGCGGGTTGCGGCGTGGCGCCTGGCAACTGCCCACGAGCGCATGCCCGACGAGTACGGGCTGCAGCTCCTGGGCCTGCTGCAGCACGCCGGCTGTGCGCCGGCCGATCTCCACGGGGCGATTCTGGCGTCTGTCGTCCCCCCGCTGACCGGCACGCTGTTGCAGGCATGCGAAACCTACCTGGGCTGCCGCCCGCTGGTCGTCGACGCCGGCGTAAAGACCGGTGTACGCATCCACTACGACGACCCGAAGGCCGTGGGGGCAGACCGTGTTGTGGACGCCGTCGCAGTCCATAAGTTGTACGGGGGCCCGGCGTGCGTGGTCGACTTTGGGACGGCCACGGCCTTCGAGGCCATCTCAGCCGAAGGGGATTTTCTGGGAGGCGCCATCGCGCCCGGGATTGGGATCGCGGCCGAGGCGCTCTTCCAGCGGACGGCCAAACTGCAGCGGGTGGATCTCTCGCGGCCGCCTGGCCCGATCGGCCGCAACACCGTGCATGCCATCCAGTCCGGCCTGCTGTTCGGCTACGTCGGGCTGGTGGAGGGGATGGTGGTGCGGTTCCGCAAGGAGCTCGGGCCGTCGATGAAGGTCATTGGCACCGGCGGGCTGGTGGACCTGATCGCGGCGGAGACCGACGCCATCCAAATCAGAGCGCCGTGGCTGACGCTGGATGGCTTGAGGTTGGTCTGGGAGATGAACCAGGGCTGAGGGCGGCGATCCACCACCTGACACGTGGCAGAGCCACGTGTCAGGTGGTGGTGCTTGCCGGCGGCCAAGCGGGGGTATCGACACCGGTGGACGATGATGCGGCGCGCGCCCTGGCCGGCGTCAACGGAGGAGCGAGGACATGATGTGCAACACCCTGGCGCACGGGAGCGTCCTCTCGGGGAAGGCCAGGCAGTCGTCACGATGGTCAAGGACTGGGCTTCATCGGCGCGCGCCATCGTCAGCCACATCGTGGTCGAGCCTCGGTCGCGGTAATGGCTCGGCAGCGCTGAGGGCGGTCGAGGCTGAGGCGCGGGCGCTGGTATGGCAACCATGCTGCTGCACGCGTTCGCCCACAATCCCGCCGCGATCCATGCACATGAGCGGCTCGGCTTCCACACCGCGAGTCTGATCCTGATGAAGGCACTGGCCTGCTGAGGATCTGGCCCCCCGGGGGGGCGGTTGCGCAGGCGCCGCCCTCCCGTGCGCTATTGCTGTGCTCTTCTCACAGGGCGATGGTCCGTTACCGACAAAACAGCCTCAATTGGGTAGATTGCGGATCCGTGGGACTCGAGATGTCTCTAGCAGCCCTCCGCGCCCAGGCCACTCCAGGCGGCGCCAGACGCCACCCTGGTCTTCCAACCCCGAGTCGAGACGAAAATCACGTTGACTCGCTGGAACCGTTCTCCTATAATGGAAGTGCTGAAATCTAACATGTTACATGTAACTCGGCGCCTTGCTGGCGGATAGCTAGTGCGCCGGCCTGGATGATAGTCTCCCTGGTGCTTCTGCAAGTGATATTGGGCTTCGGGTTCGGGTGAGCTAGCGAGTCAATTGCCCGTGCCGGCCGCCTTCATCACATCCGGTTGTCCGTCTGCGGAGATGAGACTGCTGTGATGCTCCAGAATCGCGAGACCCTGGCGGAACCGTACTTCCCCCTGGATCGCACCGATCTCACCGAGCGGACGTACGACGTACTCAAGGATCGCATCCTGACCCGGCGCATGGAACCGGGGGCGCGCGTCTCGGTGCCGGAGATCGCCGCCGCGCTGGGCGTAAGCCGGACACCGGTGACCGATGCCCTCAAGCGCCTGGCGACCGAAGGCCTGGTCGAGATCATCCCCCGCCGCGGCACGTTTGTGACCGGGCTGAACGCCTCCGACGTGTGTGAGTTGTTCGATATCCGCATGCTGATCGAGTCGCACGCTTTGGAGGCAATCATCGACGGCGGCCGCGCCGCCGAGTACCTGAAGGCGGTGAGCGAGCCGATGGCGCGCATGCGTCGCGCCATGGTGGATGACGACTACGGCGACTACGAGACCTTTGTCTCCGGCGACCGCGAGATGCATATGACGCTGGTCGAGATGACTCACAACCAGCGCCTGCTGGAGATCTACACCGACCTGAACGTGCACATCCAGGTCACCCGGGCGCACTACCTCGACAGCGTCGAGAACGCCCGGCAGGCCTACCAGGAGCACGAAGCCATCCTGGACGGGTTCCGAGCCGAGAGCGCAGAGCAAGTGAAGGCCGCACTGCGCTCTCACGTTTCTAACGTGAAGAACCGCATGCTCGACCTTCTGGCGCAGCATGGAGGATCGCTCTAAGTGACCGACTCTCCTGCGGAGACCATCGGCGACGTGCTGGCGGCTTTCCGGCTGGATGGCCGGACGTCGCTCGTCACCGGTGCCGGCCGTGGGTTGGGACGCGCCATGGCGCTGGGTCTGGCGCAGGCCGGCAGCCGGGTGATGCTGGTAGACGTCAATCCGGAGGATCTGGCCGCGGTCGAAACGGAGATCCGAAGCGCCGGAAGCCAGGTGGCGTCGTCGGTCGTCGATGTCGGTGAGGAGGGCCAGGTACAGAGATGCCTGGCTGAGACGCTGCAGCGTTTCGGCGGGCTGCACGTCCTGGTCAACAACGCCGGCATCACCAGCCGCTCGCCGTTCGAGGATCTGCCGAGCGAGGACTGGGAGGGCGTGCTGCGCGTCAATCTGGGCGGAACCTACCTGTGCTGCAAGCACGCCGCCCGGCCGATGATGGCGCAGGGCGGCGGGTCGATCATCAACATCGCCTCGATGTCCGGGCTGGTGGGCAACCGCGGCGGTGACAACAGCCACTACTGCGCCACCAAGGGCGGCGTGATCGCGCTGACGCGGTCGCTGGCGGTGGAGTGGGCGCGGCACGGCATCCGGGTCAATGCAGTTGCCCCGGGCTACTGTGTGACGCCGATGACCGACCTGTTGAAGCAGCGCGACCCGGCGTTCTATCAGGAGCTGATTGACCGTGTCCCGCTCGGCCGCTTCGGAACCGGACAGGACCTGGCCGGCGCGGTCGTCTATCTGGCCAGTAACGCCTCGGCCTATGTGTCGGGCAGCGTGCTGGTGATTGACGGGGCCTATACGGCCTGGTGAGGAGGGATCCGGATGACTGAAGCAACTCTCCCTGGGCCGGCCGGCGCGCCCGTGTCCGACCTGCAGCGGGGAGTGGCCGATCGCAGGCGCAGGCTGGCCTCCCAGGGTGCCATCTGGATCGTCCTGCTGGTGCTTTCCATTGTCTCCGCGATCGTCTCGCCGGTGTTCCTCACCTCGCGTTTCCTCTCGACCCTGCTGAAGCAAGCGGCGTCGCTGGGCATCGTCGCCGTCGGACAGACATTGGCAATCCTGACGGGAGGCATCGATCTGTCCGTGGCATCGGTCATGGCGCTCATGTCGGTCCTGGCGTCCCACTGGATGAACGGCGAGGACCGGCTGGCGATTCCCGTGGCGATTCTCGCACTCGGTGTCGCGGCTGCCATCGGACTGGCGAACGGACTAATGGTCACCAAGCTGAAGATACCTGCCTTCATTGCCACAATGGGCATGATCCTCGTTGTTCAGGGTGCACGCTTCATGTATACGGGGGGGACCCCAAAGGGATCGGTTCCGGATTCCATCCGCTTCATCGGCGGCGGGATGGTCGGGCCCGTGCCGGTGGCGGTCATCGTCTGGGCGTGTGTCGTTGTGGTGTTCGTAATCCTGACGCGCAGGACGACGTTCGGGCGCAGGCTGTACGCTGCCGGCGGCAATCCGCGAACGGCGCATCTCTCCGGAGTGAATGTCAATGGCGTGATCATCGCGGCCTACACGCTGTGCAGCGTGCTGGCTGGGATTGCCGGCCTGGTGCTGACCGGCTATTCCGGTTTCGCAGACAACTGGCTGGGCCGCGGCAAGGATCTCGACTCGATTGCCGCGGTGGTCGTGGGAGGGACCCTCTTCGCCGGCGGTCGCGGCGGTGTGGTTGGGACGGTAGCGGGGGTCTTGATCATCGCCATCCTTTACAACTTGGTCCTCCTCCTCGGGTTGAACGAGGAGGTCCAGCGCATCGTGAAGGGAGTTGCCATCATCCTTGCGGTGGCCCTCTATGCTCGCCTGAGGACTCGCCGCTAGGGAACCTGGCGATTCGCCCGCGGTCGGTGACCGCGAAAGGAGGTCGAGCGACATCGAAGGCCCAGGAAGTAAGACCGCTATGTGAGTCCGGCTAACACACGAAGGAGGACAAGAAAGATGTCTGGCCTAAAGAGCATGTTGTTCGTTTGCCTTCTGGTTGTGCTGGGGTTGGTGATCGGAGCCTGCGGGAAAACGCCGGCGACCGAGGCCCCAGTGGTGACCGAAGCCCCGGCGGGGACAGTTCCGGAAGGCTATGTCGACACGAGCGCCTACGCCAAGGCAGGGCCCTATGACGTGTGCTTCAGCAACGCATCGGTGTCCAACTCATGGCGTGTGATGATGGTGGCGCATGTCGACTACGGCGTTGAGGAGGCCAAGGCCGCCGGCACAGTCGCCAACTATCGCTACACCGACGCCAACGATGATCCGGCCAAGCAGATCAGTGACGTCGAGGACCTGCTTACCCAGGGCTGCGACGTCCTGATCCTGAGTGCGGCAGCCTCGGATGTTGTCGATCCGGCCGGTCAGGCAGCCATGGAAGCCGGCGTTCCGGTCGTGACCCTCGACCGTGACGTGGCCGACCCAGCGCACCGCCTGGCCTACGTCGAAGGCGACAACTGCGAGATGGGCCGCTCGCAGGCCCAGTTCATCGTGGATGCGCTCGGCGGGACGGGCAATGTCGTTGAGCTGTCCGGCATTGCCGGTGCCAGCCCAGCCGAAGAACGGCTGCGCTGTGCGAATGAAGTCTTCGCGGCGAACTCAGGCATCACCATCCTGGAGCAGGCCTACGCCAACTGGTCCCCGACCGAGGGCCAGGCGATCATGGCGAACTGGATTACCAAGTACCCCAAGATCGATGGCGTGTGGTCGGATGCAGGGTTGCAGGGCGCGGGCGCGATCCAGGCCTACCTGGATGCCGGCCTGCCAGTGCCCCCGATCACGGGCGAGGACTTCCAGATGTTCTGGCGTCTGTGGGTGGAGAATGATCTGAACGCCTTCGCCCCCAGCTTCTCCAGCCGCCAGGGCTACCAGGCGGTGCAGATCGCCCTGCAGGTCCTGAAGGGCGAGGCTGTTCCGGAGCACTTCATCATCGATCCGCTGGTGGCCACGAACGACAACATCGCGGAGCTTTACAATCCGAAGCTCCCGGATGAGGCCATCGTGGATGCTCTGCCGGCGGTCCTTCGGGCGAAGTATCCGGACGCGTTCAAGTAGTTGGACGTCGCGCCCTGAGCCGTAAAGGCAACGGCAAGGGACGCCCCGCTCATGCGCTGGCCGAGGGGGCAACCCCTCGGCCAGCCCTCGGGCTGATCTCGGGACATCCAGTTGGGTGGGAGCCCTGCATGGTGGAACATCTGGTTGAGATGCGGGATATCACCAAGGTCTTCCCAGGTGTAGTGGCGCTGGATGACGTGAGCTTTGCCTGCGAAGCAGGCGAGGTACATGCGGTCGTCGGCGAGAACGGTGCTGGCAAGTCAACGCTGATGAAGATCCTGGCCGGCGTCTACCAACCCGACGCCGGTGAGATTCTGATCGACGGGCATCCGGTCCGGATCACGAGTCCACACGAGGCGCAGCGGTTGGGAATCGGCATCATCTATCAGGAACTCAACCTGCTGCCCGATATGACCATTGCCGAGAACGTTTTCCTCGGGCGTGAGCCGAGGGGCACATTCGGCATCGTCGACAGCCGGAAGCTGGAGCAGCAGGCCCACAATGTCCTTCGACGCCTCGGGGTGGACATCGACCCGCATCTGCGCCTGGCGCGACTGAGTGTGGCTCAGGCCCAGATGGTCGAGATCGCCAAGGCCCTCTCTCTCGACGCCCGACTGGTCATCATGGATGAACCCTCGGCCACCCTGGGCGGCCGGGACCTCGAGTATCTCTTCGACGTCATCCGCGCTTTGAAGCAGCAAGGCGTGGGCGTGGTCTACATCTCGCACCGGATTGCCGAGATCTTCCGGATCGCCGATCGGGTGACGGTCTTCAAGGACGGCAAGACGGTCGGAACGCAGGATGTGTCGCAGATCGATCGCCCAACCTTGGTGCGTATGATGATTGGCCGCATGCTGTCGGAGGCCTTTCCGCGGCGAGGCGGAGCACCGGGCGAGGAGGTCCTGAGGGTTGAGCATCTGACCTGTAAGGGCCGCCTGGATGATGTGTCCCTGAAAGTCCGGCGCGGCGAGATTGTGGGTATTGCGGGGCTTGTCGGCGCCGGTCGTACGGAATTGGCCGAGGCGATATTCGGCGCGCGTCCGCTGGATGGCGGAGAGGTATTCATCCAGGGCGTCAAGGTGAAGATCCCGAGCCCGCGGCATGCCTTGGCTCGCAAGTTGGGTTTCCTGACCGAAGACCGAAACGAGGGCGGACTGGTCCTTGGATTGTCTGTCCGTGAGAATGTGGCTTTGCCCAGCCTCGATCGGCGCCAACAGGCTGGCTTCGTTGACCAGCGGATCGAGCGCCAGGTAGTCACTTCCATCGCACAGGATCTGAGCATCCGCACGCCGAGCCTGGCCCAAGATGTCGAGAATCTGAGCGGAGGGAACCGCCAGAAGGTCGTGCTGGCCAAGTGGCTTGTCAGCGGGCCCGACCTGCTGATCTTCGATGAGCCGACAAGGGGCATCGACGTAGGAGCCAAGGAGGAGATCTGGAACCTGATGCGCACCCTGGCGGACCAAGGTAAAGCGGTCCTAATGATCTCCTCCGAGCTGCTGGAGATCATTGGCATGAGCGACCGGATTGCGGTCTTCCACCGTGGGCGGGTGGTGGGCGAGATGCCGGCCGGAACGGCCACCGAAGAGGCGGTCATGATGCTGGCGACGTATGGGGAAGCGCATGATGGATGAGACGGTCCGATCCACGCGGGGCGCGGACCGCTGGTCACGGTTTGTGGACGAGCACCGCGAGCTGCTGACAGTCTCTGCCGTCCTGCTGGCGCTTGTCGTCATCGCCGTTTTTGCCGCGCCCAACTTCTCCTCATCCCGCAACTTGTTCAATGTCCTTAGACAGGCTGTCGCCCTCGGCCTCGTGAGCGTTGGCCAGACGGCTGCCATTCTGGTTGGTGGGATCGACCTCTCGGTCGGTGCCACCATCAGTCTGGTGGGCGTCTACACCACAGGCCTGATGGCGAACTACACCAGCCCCGGGGCCGTGGTGCTGATCGTCCTGGCCATGATCCTCTTGGCCTTGGTGATAGGGTTCACCAACTCGCTGGTCATCACCCGGCTTCAGGTCGCGCCATTTATCGCGACGATGGGCGTTGGTGCCATCGTGCAGGGACTGGTCCTGCTGTACGCCAAGCGTCCGGGGGGCAAGATCGCACCGGGTTGGGACTTCTTCGCGGAGGGGAAGATCGGGCCGGTGCCGTTCCCTGTCCTCTTCCTCCTTGTGTTTGTTGTCCTAACGGGTCTGTACCTGCGGCGAACTGCCACCGGCCGGCATATTGTGGCCACGGGAGGCAGCGAAATGATCGCCCGCCTGTCGGGGATCGTCACCTGGCGGGTGATCTCGTACGCCTACATGTTCAGCACCTTCATGGCCGCGCTCTCTGGCCTCTACCTGACCAGCCGCCTGGGCGCGGGCGATCCCTTGATGGGCGGACTGGCCTACGACCGCTACGACCTCGATTCGATCACGGCCGTGCTCATTGGCGGAACGCGCCTGGGGGGCGGCAAGGGCGGAGTGGCGGGCACGATCATCGGCGTGCTCATCGTCTCGGTTCTGAACAACATCTTCAATCTTACGGGCGTCAATCCATACATGCAGTGGGTGATCAAAGGCCTCATCTTCATCGGGGCGGTTGCGATCTATGCCACACGCCGCCCGAAGGGACGCAGTTGAATCTGTGAGCTCCGCGGTTACCGGCATCGCCTATGCCCCCAATGTCAGCTGGCTCTTCCCGGAGCTCCCGTTCGCGCTGAGGCCCAAGGCGGTCGCCGACCTGGGCTTTGAGGCGATCGAATTCGGCTTTCCCTCGCACGCCGATCTGGAGGCGCTGAATGCCTGCCGGCAGGAGCGTGGCACGCGAATCGTGCTCTTCAACCAGGATGTCCCCGTGTGGGATGCCGCCAACCGCGGCTACCTGGTGGATCCGAAGCGACGCGCCGAGTTCCACCGCACCCTCGATCAATCGCTTGAGATCGCCCGGCGTCTGGGGGTGGAGAAGATCATGCTGCCGGCCGGGGTCGTAGTCCCTGGGATGGCACGCGGCGCCCAACGGGAGTGCATGCTGGAGAACCTACGCGCCGCCGCACCGCTGGCTGCCAGTGCGAACGTGGTGCTGACGATCGAGGTGCTCAACCCCGATGACAACCCGGGGTACTTTCTGACCTCGTCGGCCGAAGCGATTGACATTGTGGGCCAGGTGGACCATCCCAACGTGCGCTTCCAGATGGACACCTATCATCTCCAGCGCCTAGAAGGCCACCTGCTCGATACGCTGCGGGCGAACATCGGCTGGATTGGGCACCTGCAGTTCGCCGACGAACCGGGGCGCCACGAACCGGGGACCGGGGCAATCGACTTCGCCGCACTGGAATCGGCGGCGGAGGCGGCCGGCTATCAGGGTTACATCGGGCTGGAATACGTCCCGCAGGCACGGGGCGCGGAAGCGCTGGCATGGGTGCCTGCCGCGCGGCGTGCGCCGCAACGCGGGCTGGAAGCACCGACATCATGACGAAGGAGTCATCAGGATGAGCCTCATGCTCAAGGTTGGCCCGGAGAGCGGGCATCAGAAGGTGGTAGAACGCGGCAAGAATGGCATCCGTTGGCTTGGGCTGGACATTGTCCGCCTCGCGGCGGGCGAGACCTGGAAGACCAAACTGGCCGACGAGGAAGCGGGGCTGGTGGTGATGAGCGGGAAGTGCACCATCCGCGTCGGCAAGGAGACCTTCGAGGGCGTCGGAGGCCGGGCCGACATGTTCGCCGGACCCACCAGCCTCGTCTATGCCCCGCGCCAGAGCGAGGTCGAGGTCAAGGCTGAAGGCAAGCTCGAGCTGGCCTTCGCCCACGTCCCTTGCGAGAAGGACCTGCCGGTCAAGCTGGTCACACCGGACCAGGTGAAGCTGGTCTCGGCCGGGATGGCCAACTGGCGGCGCGATCTCCGGCTGTACCTGCCGCCGGGATCGGCGATCGGTCAGCGCATGATCATCGGCGAGACGATCAACCCCCCGGGCAACTGGAGCGGCATCCCGCCCCACAAGCACGATGAGCATTCGGCGATCGAGAACGTCCTGGAAGAGTTCTATCTTTTCAAGCTCAAGCCGGCCAACGGGGACGGCGTGCAACTCATGATGCAGAACGGACAACCGATGGCACACGTGGTGCGCAACGACGATGTCAGCGTCCTGCTGGACGGCTATCACCCTACGGGCGCGCTCCCGGGGACGACAGTCGGCTACCTGTGGCTGCTGTCGGGTGACAGCAAGGTCTATGACATCACCACCGATCCGCGCTATGCCTGGGTGGCGGCGACGGAGGCGGTGTTGAAGGAAATGAAAGCCTCGCGGCAGCACTGAGCGATCAGCGGTCAGCCGACGCGGCACCGGTCCATAGCGATGCCTTCAGGGAAACGGTGGCTGATGGCTGAGCGCTGAATGCCGACAGCTTCAAAGGAGCTTTCCATGCTGAAGACCGCACCTTCCGGGATCATCCCGGCGATGGTGACCCCGCTCACGGCGGATGAAGAGATCAACGAGAAGGGGCTCCGGCGCCTGACCAACCACCTGATCGACGGCAAGGTGCACGGCGTGTTCGCCGTCGGCAGCCAGGGCGAATTCTGGGCGCTCTCCCACGACGAGAAGCGCCGCGTGTGGGAGACGGTGGTGGATGAGACGCGCGGCCGCGTGCCGGTATATGCCGGCACCGTTGGCGTGACGACGCGTGAGACTATCGAGTTGACACGGCTGGCTGAGAAAGCCGGCGTCGACGCGGTCTCGATCCTGACGCCCTACTTCATCAACCCGAACGACGACCAGATGTTTGATCACTTCAAGGCCGTGGCCGAGTCCACCAGCCTGCCGATCCTGGTCTACACCAATCCGGCGCGCACCAACCTGAAGATCTCGCCCGGTCTGCTCGCCCGGCTGGCCCAGGTGAAGGGCATCGTCGGCATCAAGGACTCGAGTGGCGATCTCGAGCTGACGGCGGAGTACATCCGCGTCGTGCCGCCGGGGTTCTCGGTCCTGATGGGACGCGATACGCTGATCTATGCCAGCCTGTCCTACGGCACCAAGGGCGGCATTGCCGCCACGGCGAATGTCAAGCCGGCGCTGGTAGCGTCGATCTACGACAAGTACATGGCCGGCGACCTGGCCGGGGCGCTGCAGGCGCAGCGCGAGCTCGCCCCGCTGCGGCTGGCGTTCGTGTGGGGCACGTTCCCCGTGGTCATCAAGGAAGCGCTTAACCTGATGGGCATGGACGTTGGGCCGTGTCGGGCGCCGGTCGGGCCGCTGAGCGCCGACCAGCGCGAGAAGCTGAAGAAGGTGCTCCAGGACATGAAGGTCATCTAGGGCGCGGGCGGCACCGGGGCGGTCCTTGGCCCAGCCGCCGTCGGAGAGGCAACGGTATCGCGAGGAGGAGATGGCATGAAGGGAATGATGAAAGCGGCGCGCAAGGTGCGGCGCGAGCCGGGGCTCGACTTGGTCGATACGCCGATCCCGGAAATCAAGCCGAACGAGGTGCTGGTGAAGGTCGGCGCCACGGCTATCTGCGGCTCCGACATCCACTTCTACACCTGGGACGAGTACGCCCAGAGCCGTCTCAAGCCGCCGATCACGCTGGGGCACGAGTTCGCCGGCGAGGTCGTTGAGGTCGGCTCGGCGGTGACCGAGTACAAGCTAGGTGACCACGTCACCGCCGACAGTCATATCGTGTGCGGCAAGTGCGACGTGTGCCGCATGGGGCTGCAGCACATCTGCCAGAACCTGAAGATCTTTGGCAACGAGGTCGACGGGTCGTTCGCCCAGTACATCGCCGTGCCCGAGACGTCGCTGTGGCCGATGGCCAAGGAGATCTCGTGGGAGATCGGCGCCATCATGGAGCCGCTGGGCGGGGCTGTGCAAGCGGTGCTGATCGAGCCGGTGACGGCACAGTCCGTAGTGATCTACGGGGATGGACCGATCGCCCTGTTCGCCGCCGGTGTCGCCCGCGCCTCCGGCGCCCGCAAGGTATACCTGATCGGCATGGTGCCGGAGCGCCTGGAGATCGCCAAGCGCATGGGCGCCGACATGGTCTTCAATATCAGCGACCCGATCGATCCGGTGAAGGCTATCATCGACGACACGCGCGTGGGTGCGGACGTGGTTGTCGAAATGGCCGGAGCGCCGGCGTCGATCAAGAACGCCTTTGCCACTGTGCGCAAGGGCGGCCGGGTGACCACGTTTGGGCTGACGCCCAAGCCGATCGAGTTCGACATCAACTACGCTATCACGCTGCGCCAGGTGCGCGTGCGCGGTGTGGCCGGACGGCACATGTGGGATACCTGGCGGCTGGTGGACGGGCTACTGCAGTCCGGGCAGCTCGACCCGTGCCCGGTGATCACCCACACGCTTCCGCTGGCGGAGTTCGACAAGGGGTTCAAGCTGATCACCACGGGGAGCCGCGCTACCGGCAAGGTTCTCCTGCTGCCGTTCGCGTGACCGGTTGAGACGATGGACAAGGAGAGATGACCATGGCGAAGAGGGCAAACGGCAAGGCAAAGTCTGGCCATGGCCCGGCGCCGAAGGCCGCCGGGCCGGCGATCGATTACCGGACCATCGAGGTCGTGGGCGACGGGCGCGGCACGATGCAGGGCGACTACCTGCTCAACAAAGACCGCCCGATGGACAAGATCCGCTGGCTGATCGAGTGCTTCCCTGAATGGGGACAGTTCCTCAACAACCAGATCGAGAAGGCCAAGGTCCCCAAGGGCAACTACAGCTTCTGGTGGACGGGCGGCATGGGCTTCGTGTTGAAGTCGCCGGGCGGGGCGGTGCTGCTGGTCGACAACTACGCCGGCCCGGCGCACTACACCGAGTACGCCTACTGCGGCGTGTGCCGCACCACAGGCTCGCCGACGATCGACTGGATGCGGCTAAACCCGCAGGTCATCGACATCTTCGGCTTCAAGACGCTGGACGGGGTGTTCTGCTCGCACCAGCACGCCGATCACACCGACATCTACACCCTGAAGGCAGCGACGCAGACGAGCAAGGCGCTGTTCTACGGGCCGCTCTCGGCCGTCGAGCGCATGCGCAACTTCCAGGTTCCGGAGGAGCGAATCCGCGTCGTCCGCCCTGGGCAGAAGTACAAGATCAAGGACGTGGCCGTTGAGATCCTGCCGAACTTCGACCGCATTGCCACGATGACCGGCGGGCCGGGCGTGAAGGTCGGGCCGGGCGTGCGGCGGCCGTTCGATGACGTGGCGGCGACGTTCTTCTTCAAGATCGGCGGCTACAACTTCTGCCACCTGGCCGACTCGCTGTTCCAGAACGCCTACGTCACGTTCAAGAAGCACAAGATCGACGTGCTGAGCGTCAACATCGGCTACAACGCCCCGGGCGGAACCGACAAGATGACGCCCTATGACGCCGTCCGCATGGCGGAGGCGGTGGGCACCAAGGTGCTGATGCCGATGCACTGGGACAACTGGGGCAACACGACGGTTGACCCGGAGGAAGTGAACTGGATCGCCAAGCGCCACGTTCCGGATCTGAAGGTCATCATCCCGCAATGGGGCGTACAGTGGCTGTTCCCGCTGGAGAAGGACCTGGGCAAGATGACGTTCGATGATTGGCGCGACCGCTACCGGCCGGAGATGTCGTGGGAGTACGGCGAGCCGGCCAAGCAGGCGGCGGCCAAGCGCGGTGAGTTCATCCCGTATTAAGCATCGGCGGTGCGGCGGGCCGGCATGGGCAGTTCCGCATCTGGAGATCGCCTCGGATGAAGCGAGTCGGGTTCGTGGGACTGGGCCTGATGGGCGGGCCGATGGCGGCCAACGTCGTGCACGGCGGCTTCCCGCTGACGGCGTTCAACCGCTCATCGGCCAAGGCCGAGCCGTTGCGCGCCCTGGGCGCCAAGCTGGCAGTCACCCCGCGCGATGTCGCTGCGGCCAGCGACGTGGTCATCTGCATGCTGACCGACGCGGCGGCGGTCCACAACGTTCTGACGGGCGAGTATGGCCTGCTGGCCGGCGGCCGGAAGGGGATGACGCTGATCGATATGAGCACCGTCGCCCCGGAGCAGTCGCGCGACACGGCGGCCGGGATCGCCGGGTACGGCTGGGAGATGCTGGATGCCCCGGTCTTTGGGTCCACGGGCCCGGCCAGGGAAGGCAAGCTGGGGATCATGGTTGGGGGTAAAGAGGCACTCTTCGAGGAGCATCGCGACCTGCTGGCGACGATGGGGACGGTCATCCTGCACCTCGGCCCGCAAGGCAGCGGCGCCCTGGCGAAGTTGTGCTTCAACCTGATGGTGGCGGCACAGGTTGGCTCGCTGGCGGAGGCGATGACGCTGGCCGCCAAAGGCGGGGTTTCACTAGAAGCGATGGGGACGATTATCAAGTCGAGTCCGATCGTCTCCAACCTGATCGAGCGCAAGATCGGCAACATCGTCGCCGGCGACTACGCGCCGGCGTTCCCGCTCAAGCATCTGCACAAGGACCTGGGGCTGATGACCGACACCGCCCGTGAGATCGGGGCACAGCTGCCGGTGACGGAGGCCCTGTACGCGTTGTGCTCAGAGGCGATGGCACGCGGACTGGGCGACCTGGACAGTGCGGCGCTCTACCGCCAATTGGCTTCGATGGCGGGGCTGGAATGAGCAGGTCACGCTCCCGGGCGCAACACCCGAGAAGGAAGAGGGAGGGAAACCCGTGAAAGACGTGCAGTACTTTGCGCCCGATACGCTGAGGCAGGCACTTCAGCTGTTGGGTAAGCACGGGGCCCGCATCAGCGTGCTGGCAGGCGGCACGGACCTGGTGCGCGACATGAACCTCGAGTTCAAGGTCCCGGACAACATCCTGTGGATCGGCAAGCTCGGTCTGGAGTACATCAAGCTTCAGGACGGCGTGATCCACATCGGTGCCGCCACGCGCATGCAGACGGCCGGAGCCTCCAAGCTGCTCCAGGACAAGGCGGCGGCGCTGGCCCAGGCGGCCGGCAAGCTGGCGGCGCCGCCCGTGCGCTCGCTGGCGACACTGGGCGGCAACATCTGCACCGCCTCCCCGGCCGGAGATACCGTGTGCGCCATGATCGGCCTGGGCGCGGACATCGTGCTGACCAGCAGCCAGGGCAAACGGATCCTGCCCCTGGAGAAGTTCTTCCGTGGTCCGGGGAAGACGGTGATCAAGCCCGGCGAGCTGCTGACCGAGATCCGCATCCGGCCGACGGGCAAGAACGAAGGCTCGGCCTACCGCAAGGTTGGAAGGCGGCAGGCGCTGACACTGGCCGTGTTGAACACCGCGGCCCGTGTCCAGCTCGACGCCAAGGGCAACTGCGTCGACGTGCGCATTGCCGTTGGCTCGGCGGCGCCCACGCCCGTTCGAGCGGTCAAGGCGGAGGCCGTGCTGCGCGGCAAGAAGCTTACGCCCGAGGCGATCGCCAAGGCGGCCGAGACGGCGGTGACCGAGATCAAGCCGATCGACGATGTGCACGGGACCGCCTGGTACCGGCGGCAACTCACCCGCGTGCTGGTGGCCCGCGTCCTGCGCAGCGCCGGCGGCCTGGGCGAGGAGGGGTAGCAGCATGAGCACCATCACCGTCACCTTCAAGCTCAACGGCAAGAAAGTCAGCGGCCAGACGCCGGTGCAGACCAACCTGCTGCAGTTCCTGCGCGAGACGATGAGCGTCACCAGCCCGAAGTTCGGCTGCGAGCAGGGCAACTGCGGGGCGTGCACCGTCTGGCTGGACGGCGAGCCGGTCAACTCGTGCATGGTCCTGGCGGCCACGGTCGAAGGGCGCCAGGTGACCACGGTTGAGGGCCTGGGGACGCTGGAGAGCCCGCACCCGCTCCAGAAGGCCATCACCGAGCACTACGGCGCCCAGTGCGGTTACTGCACGCCGGGGATGATCATGTCGGCGGCTGCACTGTTGAAGAAGAACTCGGCTCCGACCCGGGAACAGGTCGTCAACGCCATCGTCGGCAACGTCTGCCGCTGCACCGGCTACAACAAGATCGTCGAGTCGGTGCTGGCAGCGGCCGAGGACATGCGGTAGGAGGGTACAGAGATGACGGACACCAACTACGTCGGCAAACGCCTACCGCGCTATGACGGCATGCAGCACGCGACCGGTAAGACGCGCTTCGTGGGCGACATCAAGCTGCCGAACATGCTGTACGTGAAGGCCTGGCGCTCGCCGGTGGCCTCGGCGGTGATCAAGACTATCGACGTCAGTCGGGCGAAGAAGATGCCGGGCGTCGTGGCGGTCATCACCGGCAAGGATGTCCCGGTCAATGTCTTCGGTGGGGAGCAGCCGGTGCTGGCCGACAAGGAAATCCGCTACCCGGGGCAGGAAGTCGTTGCCGTGGCGGCCGAGAGCATCGACATCGCCCTGGAGGCGATCGGCAAGGTCAAGGTGGAGCTCGAGGAGCGCACGCCGGTCTTCGATCCGTTGGAGGCGATGAAGCCTGGAGCGCGCAAGATGCGGCCCGACGGCAACCTGATGACCTTCGGTGAACGCGATCACCTGGAGATCCGCAAGGGCGATGTGGAAGCAGGCTTTGCCAAAGCCGACGTCATCGTCGAGAACTACTTCCGCACCGCGGCCCAGGAGCACTCGCCGATCGAGACGCAGGCGGCCATTGCCCAGACCGACTCGATGGGGCGGACGCACATCTACACCGTGACGCAGGCCGTGTTCTTCAACCAGGGGACGATCGCCGCCATCCTGAACAAGCCGCAGGCGTCGGTGCACATGATCGGCGGCATCCTGGGCGGCGGGTTCGGCGCCAAGAACGACCCGCACGCCGATCCCATCTGCGCCGTCCTGTCGCTGTACACCGACGGGCGCCCGGTGCGCTGGGTGTGGACGCGCGAGGAAGAGTTCGTCGCCTCCACCCACCGCGCCGCAACTCACATGTGGTTCAAGGACGGGGTCACCAAGGGCGGGCACATCCTGGCGCGCAAGATCAAGATGGTCCGCGACGGCGGTGCGTACCCGTCGACCAACGACTACGTCATCCGCAAGGCGTCCTACGGCATCGCCGGCCCGTACAACATCCCCAACGTGACCGTGGACGGCTATTCCGTCTACACCAACAAACGGCCGACGTCATCGATGCGCGGCTTCGGTCTGTATCAGGCCTCGTTCGCCTGGGACGTGCAGATGGAGAAGATCGCCGAAGCGGTCAAGATGGACTCGTGGCGGCTGCGGTTCCTGAATGCCATTCGGGACGGCGATACCTCGGCGACGCGGGCGGTGCAGCACAACTGCGGGCTGATCGAGGTGATGCAGACGGCCGCCAAGCGGGCGGGCTTGAAGCTGGACGACGATCTGCTGGCCATGTCGTCGGCGAAGCGATAGGACGGAGGCGCAGCATGGCTAAGAAACGCGGAAAAGGCATTGCCGCCGTGTGGTACTCCACCGGCATGAGCGGTGGCGGCGACCCGAGCCAGGTGGTGGTCAAGATGCGCCCCGACGGCAGCGTGGACGTCCTCATCGGCAGCGTCGATATCGGGCAGGGCGCCCGGACGATTGTGCGCCAGATCGCGGCGCAGGAACTGGGCGTGCCGATCGAGAAGGTCAACGTGACCGCCGTCGACAGCGACAGCAGCCCGCTGGACACGGGGACGTTTGCCAGCCGGGTCACGCACCAGACGGGTAACGCCACCATCCTGGCGGCGCGCGAGGCGCGGCAGGTGCTGTTCGAAGTGGCCGGGGCGCAGCTGGGTGTGGCGCCGGACAGGCTGGTGGCGGAAAACGATCGCATCGTCGTGCGCGACGCGCCGGAGCAGGCGATCCCGATCGCCGACGTCGCCGGGCAGGCAACCTGGGCCGACCGCAAGATCATCGCCGGACGCGGCGCGTACGGCTGGCCGGTTGCCGAGGTGGACCCGGACACGGGTGAGGGCGAGCCACTGCACAACATGGCCTACGGCTCGACCGTCGCCGAGGTTGAGGTCGACACCGACACCGGCGAGGTCAGGGTTCTCAAGCTGGTTTCGGCCTATGACTGCGGCAAGGCGATCAACCCACTGCTGGTCGAGGGACAGATCGACGGCGGCGCGGCCGGCGGTCTCGGCTCGGCGCTGATGGAGGAGCTGCACCCGTACTACCCGACGCTGGACCACCATCCCACCGGGTTCTTCTCCTACATGATCCCGACGGCCAAGGACCTGCCCGAGCTGGACGCGGTCGTGGTCGAGATGGGCTCACGAACCGGGCCGTACGGGGCCAAGGGCATCGGCGAGATGACGGCCAACTCGCAGGCGCCGGCGATCATCAACGCCATCCACGACGCCGTCGGCGTGTGGATCACCGACCTGCCGGCGACGTCCGAGAAGGTGCTCCGGGCGCTGCAGGGAAAGCCGCCGCGCGGCTGATGGCGGGCAGCATCCAGGAAGGCATGAGGGGAGGGGCGGCACGGGCCGCCCCTCCAGTGAGCGGGAAGGCATGACGTCAGACAGACAGACGCCGCAAGTGATCCACGTCGGGTCGGTGACGCTCCCGGTCAACGCCGGCAGCGCCAGCGCGTTCATCCCGCCGCCGCAGGTCTACGTGGATCCGGCGCAGGGCTACCTGGAGAAGCTGGCGTACGCGGTGGCCAACAGCCTGCCGGCACTACTGATCGGCGAGACCGGGGTGGGGAAAACGCAGGCGGTTCGCACGCTGGCCTGGAAGACGAACAACGGGCTGCGCCGGGTGAACCTGAACGGGGCGACGACGGTCGATGAGTTCCTGGGCAAGATGCTGATCAACGAGCAGGGCACCTACTGGGTGAACGGTGTGCTGGTCAATGCCATGCAGGCCGGCGACTGGATCCTGCTGGACGAGATCAACGCCTGCCTGCCGGAGATCGCCTTCTGCCTGCACTCGCTGCTCGATGATGACCGGATGGTGGTGCTGATGGAGTACGACGGCCGCATCGTGCGGCCGCACCCCAACTTCCGGCTCTTCGCCAGCATGAACCCGAGCGAGGAAGGCCGCTACAGCGGAACCAAGACGCTGAACGAGGCGCTGCTCGACCGCTTTCCGGTTGTCATCCGGATGGACTACCTGGGCGAGAACGAAGAGGTCCAGGCCGTGATGGCGCAGAGCGGCAACGGCGATGAGGATGTGGTCCGACGTATGGTCAAGGCGGCGAACGACATTCGCGCCGCCATCCGCAATGAGAAGATCTTCGGTTCGTTCTCGACGCGCCGGGTGATCGATTGGGCGCGCATGGCGCTCAGCTTCCCGGTGCGCGAGGCGGCGCGCTACGCCGTGGTCAGCAAGCAGAGCGCCTACGACGCCGAGACGGTGCAGGACATTGTCGACAACTACTTTGAGGGCTGAGGTCGAGGCGCGGATCTTTGAGGCGCGCCGGGTGCGGTTGGAACGGCTGCTCCAGTGCACAACGCGCGACTTCGCGCTGCGTTTTGCCTTCAGCGACGGCGATCGATTGGGGCGCGGGCGGATCCAGGCCAAGGCGGAGGCGCCGGGGCAGGGAGCGTTCCTGCCGCTCAAGGCGGCTGCCCTGCACCTGCTGGGCCACTACCTGGCCGAGAGCGCCGACACGCTGCGCCAGGCCCGCGAAGAGGAAGACGCCGGGCGGCCGTTGTTTGCCGCGCTGTGGCATGCGCTTGAGAACGCCCGGGTCGAGAACCGCATGATCGAGCGCTGGCCGGGAATGCGCACCACCTTTGCCGCCCGGCTGCTGCCCAACCTGGGTGGTTCGCTGGTGCGGGTGATGTCGCGGACCGATCAGCTGCGGCTCGGTCTGTACCTCGAAGGCCGGGGCTACTCGGGCGCGCAGTACACCGAGGCGGTGGCGACGGTGCTGGAAGGATTGGACGACGATATTCGCCGCGGTTCGGGCGGGAACACGCCGCAGGACTCGCTCGACGCGATGCGGCGCATGTACTTGGCGCTTGCGCCTGTGCTGCGAATCGGCACAGGGGATCGGCGCCGCGATTCTGGCGAAGCGGACGACGAGGCGAAAGGCACAGAGCGCACGGAAGGCGAGCCGGGTGCCCCCGAGATCGAGGTGAGCGACGAACTGGTCGAGGTGAGCCTCACGGGCGTGCGGCGCGAACTGCCGGAGTGGTACCGCCCCGGAAGCGCGCCATGGTTCGAGCGCGGGCTGGGGGAGAAGAAGGTGCATCCTTCGGCGCTGCGCCCGGACCGGCAGACGCTGGTCCCTCCTCCGGCGGGTGACCTGAACGCCTACCGCGCGTTATGGAGCGAGGTGCAGCGCGAGGTGGGTTTCCTGGCGACGCGCATGACGAACTTGCTGCGGGAAGACACCTACCTGCGCTACGGCGGCCAGTATCGCAGCGGCAACCTGCACACGGCGAAGCTGTACAAGCAGCGCCTTGGCAATTACCGGCTGTTCGAGCGCCCCACGTTCGGCGAGCGGTCGTTGGCCTTTCAGCTGCTGGTCGACGAGAGCGCCTCCATGAAGGGGAAGGATAAGATCCGCCTGGCGACGAAGACGGCCTTGCTGCTCGGGGAAACGCTGGACCGCATGGGCGTTCCCCTTGAGATTATCGGCTTCTCGACAGCGGACTACGAAGCCCGGGCGGCGATGGTGCTGGGGCTGCGCCCGGCGCACGCCTACCGGACGACGCGCTGCAGCGCGCTGGAACACCGCATCTACAAGCGCTTCGACGAACCCTACCCGCTGGTGCGCCGGCGGCTCACGGGCATCGAGGCGCGGCACAACAACTGGGATGAGGAACACCTGCTGTTCGCCTACCGCCGACTGCAGGCACGCCGCGAGCGGACAAAGGTGATGATCGTGGTCTCGGACGGTCAGCCGAACGGCGATGCCGATTTCTTGATCGCCACCCTCGAGAGCCTGGAAGCGCTGGGCTGCAAGGTCATCGGGATCGGGATCGGTGCCGACTTCGTGCGGCAGGCGTACCGTCAGGCGTTGGTGGTCCAGGATTTTCGCCAGCTGGCGCAAGAGCTGCTGGCGGTGCTGGCCCACGAGGTGGGGCGGGCTGGAGCAACGGGCGGGCGGAGTGCGCTCCCGATCCGAACGGCCGCCTGAGGCCGGGGTTCCTTGGCGCGATCGGGCGGGTGGGGTCCCGCCGCACGAACGGTGGATGCGTAGGGGTACAGGTATCTCGGACAACCTCGACACCTGCTCTTAAGGAGAGTGCAATGGCTACCGATGTCAAAGTCACCCCGATGTTCATCGGCGGGAAAGAGGTCCAGGGGGCGTCGGGGAAGACCGTCGATGTGTATAACCCCTCCACCGAGGACCTGATCGGGCGGGTCCCGGAGGCCAGCCCGGAGGAGATTGATCTGGCGGTGCGCACGGCGCACGAAGCGTTCCTGCAGTGGCGCGACACGCCAGCCGCCGAGCGCGGTGCGGCGATGATGAAGCTGGTCAACGCCGTACGGGCGAACGTCGATCCCATCGGCAAGATCCTGACCTCCGAGCAAGGCAAGCCGTTCCCACAGGCCAAGGGTGAGATCAACGGCTTCTGCAACGTGATCGAGTACTATGCCCAGGAAGCGCGCCGCATCCACGGCACGGTGCTGGAGAGCGACATGCGCGACAAGTTCGTATATGTCCTGCGCCAGCCGATGGGCGTGATCGCCGCCATCCCACCCTGGAACGACCCGCTGCACCTGCTGAGCCGGATGATCGGCCCGGCCTTCGCCGCCGGCTGCACGGCCGTCGCCAAGCCGTCGTCCGACACGCCGCTTTCGGCGCTGGCGATGGCCAAGGTGGCGCACGAGGCCGGATTCCCGCCGGGCGTGCTGAACGTGATCACCGGCCCGGGAGGCCGGACGGGCGACGCGCTGGTGCGTCATCCGCTGGTTCGCAAGGCCGCCATCACCGGATCGGTCGAAGGCGGCAAGCAGGTCATGCGGGCGGCGGCCGATGGCATCAAGCGGGTGACGCTGGAACTTGGTGGTCAATGCCCGTGCATCGTGTGGCACGATGCCGACCTGGACAAAACCGTGGAGGCCATCACCTTCCAGGCCTTCCGCGGCTGCGGCCAGGTGTGCAACCGGGTCAACCGCGTCTACGTGCACGAGAAGGTGTATGACGAAGTGGTCTCGCGCATCGCCGCCTATGCTGACCGGATCGTGGTCGGCGACGGCTTCAAAGACGGCGTGGATATCGGCCCGCTGGTTAACAAGAAGCAGCTCGAGTGGGTCAGCGGGCAGGTGGACAAGGCAGTCAAAGAAGGCGCCATGGTGCTGGCCGGCGGGAAGCGCGTCGGTGACAAGGGCTACTTCTACCGACCGACGGTGCTGGGTGACTGCAGGCACGGGATGGAGGTCATGCGCGAGGAGACCTTCGGGCCGGTGCTGGCATTTATGAAGGTCGGGGATGACCTGGAGAAAGTGATCGAGCTGTCGAACGACACGGTCTTCGGATTGAGCGCCTACTTCTTCAGCCGTGACGCTCGCAACTGTTGGGTTGCGGCGCGGCGGATGGAGGCCGGGTCCGTGTGGGTCAACGACATCCACGGGTCGTTCGTCCAGGCGCCGTACGGCGGGATGAAGCAGAGCGGCATCGGGCGCGAGCAGGGCTCGATCGCCATCGACGATTACCTGGAATGGAAGACGGTCTACTGGGAGATGTCCTACGAGTCGCGTGGCGCACGTCTGTGCGTCCACCCGAAGTAAGGCCAAGCCGCCGGGGGAGACGGTGGGCCTCGCAGCCCTCACCGCCGCCTGCCCACCGTCTCCGCCGCCGGCGAGGCGCCATCCGATGGTCTTGAGGTAGAGTCCGGGATGAGCAAACCGGTTGTGCTGTTGTACGAACCGATCCATGAGAAGGCGCTGGCGCTCCTGAAGGAGAAGGCCGAGGTGCGCATGGCGCAGAGCCTCGATCCGGCCTGGCTGCAGCAGGCGGTGGCCGACGTGGACGGGATCATCATCCGCGCCAACGGCAAGGTGCCGCGCGAGCTGATGGCCGCCGCGCCGAGGCTCAAAGTCGTTGGGCGGCACGGGGTCGGGGTGGAGGCGATTGACCGCCTTGCCGCGGCCGAGCTCGGCATCGCTGTGGTCAACACGCCGTACTCCAACGACGAGTCGGTGGCTGAACAGTGCATGGGGATGATCGTGGCGCTGGCCAGACGCCTGGTGGAGGCGGACCGGGCGATCCGGGCCGGGGACTGGGATGCGCGCTACCGGCTGATCGGCGTCGAGGTGCAGGGAAAGACGCTGGGCTTGGTTGGGTTTGGCAAGATCGGCCAACGACTGGCGGCCATCGGGCACTTCGCTTTCGACATGCCGATCCTGTACCACGACATCGTGGACTATGCGGAGCAGGAAGCGTGGCTGGGTGCCCGCCGCGTGCCGCTGGTGGACCTGCTGCGCCAGTCCGACTTCGTCTCGCTGCACACGCCGCTCGTGCCAGAGACGAAAGGCTTGATCAATGAGGCGGCGCTGCGCTCGATGAAGCGATCGGCCTACCTGATCAACTCCGCCCGTGGGCCGGTGGTTGATCAGGCGGCGCTGATCCGCGCCTTGAAGGAAGGCTGGATCGCCGGCGCCGGACTGGACGTATACGATCCCGAGCCGCTGCCCAAGGACAGCCCGCTGCTGTCGATGAACAACGTCGTGCTCTCGCCGCACATGGCGGCGCATACCGATGAAGCCCTGCTGCGCATGGCGATGGTGGTGACGGACGTGCTGGCGGTGATCGAAGGACGGCCGCCTGAGTTCCTTGTGCCGGCGCCGCGATAACTGCGAACCGAGGAGATACGAATGGACAAGCACTGGAGCCAGTACTGTACGATGAGCATCGTGCACTTCATGGCCTTCCCGACGGCGATCACCGGCGACGGCCCGATCGCCGCCACGGTGAGCAAGATCGCCGAGGACTCGTTCTTCGGGGCCGTCGAGATCACGCACATCCATGACCCGGCCGAGCGCCAGGCGACGCGTAATGTTGTCGAGGCGGCGCACATCAAGGTCGGCTATGGCGGCCAGCCGCTGGTGCTGCGCGGCAAGCTCAACCCGAACAGCCTGGACGAAGGCGAGCGGAAGGCGGCGGTGCAGGCACTCAAGGCCGGCATCGATGAGGCGGTCGAGATCGGCGCCAGGCGCATGGCTTTCCTCTCGGGCAAGGACCCGGGCGACAAGGACCGGCCGGCGGCGCTCAAGGCGCTGATCCAGTCCACGCAAGAGCTGTGCGCCTACGGTAAGGAAAAGGGCATCGGCCTCACATGTGAGACGTTCGACCGGACGATCGACAAGAAGGCGCTGATCGGCCCGAGCGATTTCGCCGCCGAGTACGCCGCCGCCGTGCGCAAGGACTACGCCGACTTCGGGCTGATGTATGACCTGAGCCACCAGCCGCTGTTGTACGAGGAGTCCGAGAAGGCATTGAAGCTGCTCAAGCCGCACCTGGTCCACATTCACGTGGGCAACGGTGTGCGCGACGAAGGCAAACCCGGTTATGGCGACCTGCACCCGCGCTTCGGCTGGCCGGGCGGCTGCAATGACGTCGATGAACTGGTCGTCTTCATCCGGGCGCTCTTCAAGATCGGCTACCTGGCCGACGGCAAGAAGGACAAGCCCTGGGTAGGCTTCGAGGTCAAGCCGCAGTCGGACAAGGAGGCACCGGAGCAGGTGATCGCCGGCACCAAGCGCGTGTGGGCAGAGGCCTGGGCGCTGGTCTGAGGCCGACCGTAGAAGCCCGCCGGAACCCGAGAACGCCCGGCCGCGCGGCCGGAGACCCGTCTGAGGAGTGCAGCATGGATCGCGCCGCGGAAGAGCACCTCGCGCAGACCTACAAGCAGCTGACCCAGGAGTTCGACTACTGGGAGAAGACCAAGGATCTGGTCGACCAGCTCCTGGACATCACGCTGAACTACCGCCAGAGCGGGCACCCCGGGGGCTCGCGCTCGAAGGTGCACGCCCTGCTGGTCACGCTACTGAGCGGGGTGATGCGCTGGGACATCCGTCATCCGGAGAAACGCTTCGGCGACCGCTTCGTACTTGTGGGCGGCCACACCATCCCGCTGATCTATACCACGCTGGCGCTGTTCAACGAGGCGCTGAGGGTGAAGTACCAGCAGACGAAATCCAAGCGCTACCTGGTGCCAAAGGCCGAGGAGCGCGCCCTGGTGTGGCAGGACCTGCTGCGCTTCCGGCATCGCGGCGGGCTTTCGGGGCACGCCGAGATGGAGGGCAAGACGCTCTTCCTGAAGTTCAATACCGGCCCGTCGGGGCACGGTGCACCGGCGGCGGCCGGCATGGCGCTGGCGCTCAAGCGCGCCGGCGCCGAGGGCGTCAAGGTTTTTGGTTTCGAGGGCGAAGCCGGGCTGACACCCGGCGCGGCGCACGAGACGATGAACTCGGCCTGGGGGCTGGCGCTGGACAACCTGTACTTCGTGGTTGACTGGAACGACTACGGCATCGACGACCACCCGGTGAGCACCGTCGTCCACGGGACGCCGGAGGACTGGTTCGCTCCGCACGGCTGGCGCGTGTTCGGCGCCGAGTTCGGGAGCGAGTGGGGGCCGGTGACACAGGCGATGGTGTCGATGGTCTACGGCGAGAACCCGACGCATGCCCCAAGCATGGCCTGGATGAAGACGCGCAAGGGACGCGGCTACCTCAAGTACGACAACCCGTCCCACGGCGCGCCGCACAAGATGAACAGCGAGTTGTTCTGGGAGTCGAAGAAGCCGTTTGTGGAGAAGTACGGCGCCCAGTTCGCCAACTTCGGCGGCGCGGCGCCGACGGATGCCGCCGGCGTACAGTCGGAGTTCGAGGCCAACCTGAAGGCGGTCATCGACGTGCTGCACAAGGATCCGGGACTGGTCGACTACCTGGCCGACCGGCTGGTCTCGCTGGGCGACAGCGTGCCGGAGGACCTTCCGGGCTTTCGCCTGCAGGTCAAGGGCACGCCGTGGAAGGACGAGCGGCTGTTCGACTTCACCCGCTACCCGGAGGACATGTACGCCAAGCCGGGCACGTCGATCGCCAACCGCGCCGCGCTGGCCAAATGGGGCGCCTGGATCAACGCCTTTGGGGCGAAGGAGTACGGGCGGCCGCTGTTCATCGCCGCCTCGGCCGATCTAGCCGACTCGACCAACATCAGCGGATTCGCCGCCGGCTACGGCGACTTCAAGGGCTACGGCTGGTACGAGCGGTACGGCACACAGGAAGGCACGCTGCTGCCGCAGGAGATCACCGAGTTCGCCAACGTCGGCATCCTGGCAGCGATGGCCACGGTGAACTTCTCCAAGGATCCGGAGAAGGAATTCGATGGCTTCTGGGGCGCGTGCTCGACGTACGGCTCGTTCTCGTACCTGAAGTACGGGATGATGCGCCTGTTCAGCCAGCTGGCGCAGGATTGCGAGCTCAAGGTCGGCAAGCTGATGTACGTCGCCGGGCACTCGGGCCCCGAGACGGCCGACGACAGCCGCACGCACTTCGGCATCTTCGAGCCGTCGGTGATGCAGCTGTTCCCGCGCGGCCACATCCTCAACCTGCACCCGTGGGAGTACAACGAGGTGCCGGTGCTGCTCGGTGCGGCCTTCAAGTCCGATGTGCCGCTGGTCGTGCTGCACCTGACGCGGCCGCCGATCAGCATCCCCGACCGTGCCAAGCTGGGGATCCCGTCCCACTTCGAGGCCGCCAAGGGAGCATACGCTGTCCGCGACTATACGCCCGGCAAGCCGCGCGGCGGGGCGATCGTCGTGCAGGGCACGAGCGCCATGGCGGGTATCGTCAAGCTGCTGCCGGAGCTCGAGGCACGCGGGCTGAACGTGAAGATTGTTTGCGGCGCGTGCCCGGAGTTGTTCGCGCTGCAGCCGGAGGCCTACCGCCTGCAGGTTCTGAGCCCGGCCGACCGGGTCGACTCGACGTTCATCTCCACCCAATCGCGGGGATCGATGCAGGACTGGTCGTTCAACCCGCTGGCCGGCGAGTACGCTATGACCTCCGACTGGGACGACCGCTGGCGCACGGGCGGCACGGTGGATGAGGTGATCGAAGAGGCGCATCTCTCACCCGACTGGCTGCTGAAGGGCATCGAGCGGTTCGTGAAGGACCGGGCGCAACGGCTGGAACGGCTGAAGGCAGACGTGGAGGCCGCGCGCGCCGGGTAAGAAGCAGGACCGAGGCGACGGCGCCAGTACAGCGGCGGCAACGACCGACCTGACTGGTGGCGAAGCCACCTATCCGGTCGGTCTGTGTTTGGCCGGCGACCGAAATCTGCGCATCGCGGGCGCCGCGACGAACCACCACCTGACACGTGGCAGCGCCACGTGTCAGGTGGTTCCCCGGACCACAAGCTCAGGTTAGAATCCTGGAGAAGGACAACGACCGGAGAAGCGCGCCCCGGATGGCGGTCCCACCCGCCGGAGGACAACATGCGTGACATCCTGCCGGACGTCGAGCGATGGCTCGGAGAGGGCAAGGCCGTCGCCGTCGCCACGATCATCAAGACCTGGGGCTCGTCGCCGCGGGCCGTCGGATCGAAGATGGCCATCTGCAGCGACGGCTCGATGGCGGGCTCGGTCAGCGGTGGCTGCGTCGAAGCGGCCGTCGTGCAGGAAGCCCTTGGCGTGCTCAAGGCCGGCAAGCCGAAACAGCTGCACTACGGCGTCAGCGACGAGAAGGCCTGGGACGTCGGCCTGGCATGCGGTGGGCAGATCGATCTGCTGGTCGAGCCGCTGGCGGGCTTGCAGGCCCACGCCGCCGGCAAGGTGAGCCCTCTCGAGGTCCTGGTGCAGGCGCTGCGCGACGAGCGGCCTGCGGTGCGGGCGGTGATGCTGCGCCGCGGCGATGTCCCGGCCGTGGAGCACGCCGTGTTTCCCTGGGATGCGGAGCCGGCAGGTTCACTGCCCTCCGGGCTGTGGGAGATCGCCGGCGCCGAAGCCGACCGGCTGCTCAGCGGCGGCGTCTCGGGCATACAGACCCACAGCCTCCACGGGGAATCGGTGGAGATGTTCTATGACCTCGAGTTGCCCCCGCCGACGCTGGTGATCATCGGCGGCGTGCACATCGGCATCGAACTGGCGCGACAGGCGAAGCTGCTCGGGTTCCGCGTGATCGTGGTTGATCCGCGGCGGGCGTTCGGGGACCCGGCTCGCTTCCCGATGGCCGATCGCGTCGTCACGGAGTGGCCGGGTGAAGCGCTGGCCGCCATCGGGCTGACACCCTCGACGGCGGTGACTGCCGTCTCGCACGATCCCAAGATCGATGACCCGGCGCTGGTGTCGGCGCTGCGCAGCCCGGCGTTCTACATTGGCGCGCTGGGGAGCGCCGAGACCAACCGGCAGCGCACCCAGCGCCTCAAAGAGGCAGGGCTATCGGAAGCGGAGCTTTCCCGGCTGCGCGCCCCGATCGGCCTAGACCTGGGAGGCCGGGCGCCGGCCGAGATCGCCCTGGCGGCCATGGCCGAGATCGTCGCCGCGCGGTCGGGATCGCCGCTAGCAATTCGGCGCTGAATCGCGCTGCGCGAAGAGCACGCAGCGTGGGTACGGGTGATGCCGGACGGCATCCCCCGTTGGCATGTACGCCCAGCATGGGCGCTGACTAGGAAGGTGGAAGTCCTTCCCGGGGGTTGATGGCACCCACCGTAGCCAAGG
>Ga0315289_10002343_pt1 | contig 29068 bp, 35 predicted proteins | sample YL17G11_40_MG_FD_203452 | JGI IMG/M metagenome (GOLD analysis project Ga0315289, IMG submission 203452) | Sediment microbial communities from Yellowstone Lake, YNP, Wyoming, USA - YL17G11_40 | ecosystem: Environmental > Aquatic > Freshwater > Lake > Sediment | place: USA: Wyoming | collected... | reverse complement strand
GTTCGCCTACAAGGAATTTACATCATCTTACCGGTAATCGCCATAAGAAACAAACGGGGCCTATGCCGATTCACTCGGCATAGGCCCCTGTTAATTTACATTTGAAATGGGACAAACGAGTGTTGTGTGGGGAAAGGCGGGAAGAGAGGGGGAATAGTGGGATATTGGGACAAAAATAAGGGTTTTGAAAAGAAGTGGTGATGGCAAAATTCAAGAAGTCTAAATGGGACAAAATGGCAAAAATCCCATCTTCAAAAAAACGCGACAAAAAAACAGGCAACCCTTTAAAACCTTTTTAAACGCCCGCGAAATGGGGGTTATAAGAAAATCAGGTTTGTAAAAGTCAAGATTGTCCACAATGTATCCACAGGTTAAATAAACTACAGACAAGAGGGCAATGTTAAAGGAGAATCAAACAAAAAAGGATAGAGACAAAAAACTCCACGTGCTGATTTGGAGAAATTTTTAACCAAATCAGTCCAGCCGGCAAGTAGCCGGAACGACAAAATTCCTTTATATACATCTGTGCCGAGGGAACCCCCTTAGGGGCGAACCCACCAGCGAAAAATCCCTTACTGCTTTCGCAAGGGACGATATTATTTAATTACGATAATCAGCATTTAATTAATAGTTACAGATTTTGGCATATAGACACCTGAAGGCTTTTTCTGCCTGTACCGGCACAACGCCGTTACCGAGCAATCGCAGTCGGTCCACCCTACAGGAAGTCCCATTAACTGCTCTACCCAGTTCGGATTGAGTCTGGCGGGAGTTACGTCTGTCCGTAAACTTCTTGCCTGTCCCCCGCCGTGATTGCCCGTGCAATCCCCCACTGCGGGAGTTGCCCACAGTCCTCGGATATTCCCATCTGTATTGTGATTGCCCGGGCCGGGCAGGCCATTGAATATAACAAGATTCGTCAATCGGTCTGTCGGTTGATGTTGTCCCCTCTGACTCTGCCCCTTGTATTCGCTGAGTTGCGGGGTAGGCCAATTTCGGAGCATATAATTCAAAAGCGGATTGCCGCCCTTGTTTACCTTGCACCTCTTGGAATCTGCAACTTGAATGGTGGGCCAGAATAAACAATCTTTTCCGCAAATGTGGAGCACCGACTTCTGCTGCGCTAAACAATCCCGCCTCAGTTGCGTAGCCCATTTTTTTAAGGTCACAATAAACTTCATCGAATCCTTTTGAAAGATGTCCCTCGACATTTTCGAGGAAACACCATGCCGGTTTGATTTTGTTAATGATTCCCGCAATAATTGGCCAAAGGTGTCGAGGGTCTTTCTCACCCTGCCTTTTGCCCGCGAACGAAAATGGTTGGCAGGGATAACCGGCAGCGATGATGTGTATTTTGTGACGAAACGGGTTTGGATTGAAGGTTTTAATATCCGTCCAAACAGGTGCGACATCCAAAAGCCCCTGTTCCATCTTCTTAACCAGATTCGCTGTGGCGAAGGCTTCGATCTCCACATAAACGACCGTTCGCAAAGATGGGACAACTCGTTTAAGTCCAAGCTCAAGCCCTCCAGATCCCGAACATAACGATAAGCAGGTAAATTTTTTGGTATTATCCACAACTGACGAAATCTCCGAAGACAAATTTGATTCTTTTAACGGGAAAATGATGCTCCCGCATCTGGTTTAATAAATCATCAGAACGCAAAGACAATTCGTAACTATAAGAGGGTGAATCGGTCTCAATCAATAAGACACTATCCTTTATACCAGCGATGCGAAGATGCTCCAGAAAATCAGGAGGCAGGACAGAGGACCAGAAATCACGGAGTGCCTGCAAATGTTTTTGAGATTGCGAAATCCTGCCGGCCATACCGGATCCCAGAATATTACCTATTGATATTGTTCCTCGAGCGCACCTTACTCCAGACGGCTTTGATTTTGCAAAATGGGTTACGATATCATTCATAATGCGTCCAAAACGAGAACATCAGTATCCTTATCGTAACTATTTCTAACCAATCCCATGGGGGCGGGCGGGGCGATACAAACAGGGACGGGAATCTCCTCAGGTGAGCCGGAATGTTTATTGCCGGCGGCATCGTAAGAAGCAAAACCAAACAGATAATCGCCTTCCGTATAAACCCTCCAAATGACAGAGATTTGAACTGCACCATAACCGAATGAGACAGCACCAAAAGGTTGCTGGCCAAAGCCGGGGATGCCAACCGACCAGGCGAGACCAAAAGGAGTATTGCCAAAGGGGGTATGGCCAAACCCCAAAATACCTTTCCCCTCAGGGAATAATTCTATTGGAGAATCAATAAGAGGCATATCCCAATTAATATCACCTTCACCACCGTTGCCGTGAAGCTTGACGTAATCACCCGGTAAAAAGCCGGAGGGAACATAAAAACTAATTGTGATAATGGCGCTCATTGTTCGTCATTCGTATTTCGTATCTCGTATTTCGTGGTTCGTGAATCAGATCATAGAACATGGGAGGCGAACCTCAAATCACGGGTCAACAATTGCATTTTCTGCTCATCAGGGAAATAAACAATTTGAACAATCTCAGGATATAGATAAGAACTGCCGGAGAAAATCAGGAAATTATAATTTCGGCCGGTCACTCTCTCGATGCCATCGCCGAGGGCAAAAGCGGGGACACCCTCACCATCGCCGAGCCATAACCGATCGAGGATAAAAACGCCACTTATATTAAGATGTTGATTAGAATCTCTAATGGCATTTAAGTGATTTATCAGCCGGAACATCGAATCGACCTCGTAAGCCGGCAGGCCGGAACTATTAAAAAGGCTTGACGGCATACGCTTATTAAGACCGTAGCGGTCGGAGAAATCGTAGATTTCTTTCTGGTCAAAGGGAGATGTTGAGCTGGCTGCCGGAGTCGCATAACCTGATAATCGCCGGTCAAGCTGGAGAGAGGCCGTTACGCGGACGCGAGTACGGTACTCACCATTTTTGAAACTGCGGGAATTGACCGAATCATCACAAAGAGATGTCCAGTAATTTAGTTTGACACCATCGAGGTCTCCGCCGGAAATTGTCGATTCCTTATTTTTATTTAGCATTTCGGCGAGGTTCGGTTCCTCGATATAAATACCTGCCTCATCAGACAGGGAGCTTATTGTTGCCGGCAGGACCTGCCAGGTTGCTCCGGCATCGAAGGAAAATTCGATCTTGATTCCTGCGGTATTGAAATCGCTTTTATTGCGGGTTAAACAGTTCAATAACTGGCGATTAAAAGGTGCGAAAAGACGCTTACCAAAGGCATCCTTGATATAGGCCGCATCAATAACAGAGGAAAAATCAAAGGGAATTCCTCTATCGTAACTGCCGGCTGAATATCTGCCGGATTCATTCAATGCCCACTTGCGGCCGACATCGCGGCGAAAAAAACTACCCTTGACATGATAATACTTATAAAAACTTTCCGTCTCAGGGTCTTCGAGGTCTTGAATTTCGGCCTCGGTTAAAAAAAGATGCTCATTATTCTCGCCGGATGTATCAGGGACAAGGTCCGAATCCAGCCAGGCAGGGACCAGCTCGGCAGTAATTTCAAAATGGTGCGGAGCTCCGAGACCGTAGGGCTTGTTGACGAGGGAAGCAATATCCTCCGCCAATGCCATAGACCAAAGCATTTTTCGGCCTTCGAGAACTGCAGCGGTAATCGTTTCGCCGACTGCGGGGGCATGAAGTTGATGCAGAATTACAGGATTATTATCATCGCGGGTGTGAGATGATGCGGCGCCGGGTTTGTAAAAAACGAGCGAAATATTGCCGGCAGTATCATAATCTTCGCGAAAGGTCCAGCCAAGATGACGGCAAATAAGCTCAAGAGCATCAACGATATTGAGACCATCGACGGTAATATTGTGAAGAACCGTATCCCAGTCAGAATGGTCGAGACCGGTCAACTCTGCGGGATCGGAAATCGGAAGATAATCGTATGCCTTATTATAGAAAGGCGACAGGCAATAGCGAACCATATCACGGGCGGTCCAGTATTCGCCGATATCGGAATTGATGAAGATGGGGATTTCGCAGATGTATTCGGTCAAATGCAAACAAACAGGGTCTCTATTGGGTTTGCCATCGGCATTGAAAATCACCCGCCGGCCACAAAGCCAGATATATGAATCATATTTTGCGATCTGATTATTCTCTCCGTAAAAATAATAATCATCAGGACCGCGAGTTAACTGACCAAAGACAGGACTGGTAACAGATAATAACCAGCGATAATCAGAGAGGACAACGGCGTTTCGCTCGTGAGCCTCACCCTGGTTAGTGCCTCCGCTAAAAGAAGATAATCGCTGGGTCATAAAACCCTGAAAAAGAACTGACCTTTGAGATGTAGCGAATTCATTGGTGCGGATGCGAAATAAATTCCCGAATTTATGAAAGGCATTATACCTTTCATGCCAGCGGCCATCAGGCCAGTAGATAAACGCCACCGAAGAGCGAGAACCGGAATTGATTTCGATGCGATCAACCTTGACATCCCACAGGGATTGCCAAGCACCCGGATATCCGGGAGGAGAACCGGATGCGATTTTGACCTCAACGACGAGCTGCTGGGCAATCCGGGACATACTTCTTGCATCGGCTAACGTCATACTAAAGTCCTCCCGAAACATATGAAGTTGCAGCGAACATTGCCGGCGGTAAAATGATAGGTTTTGCCCTCGCCATCGGTCATGAGTATAAATTTATCCCAGACCACAAGAGGATAAAGGACATTAAAACAGGTATAATCCTGCGCGGGAGACCACTGCCAGGATTCGATTGCACGGACGGCGGCCTCGCACAAGGCACGCGTGGCCGCGCGTATAGTGCCTGAGACGATAAGTGGATGGCCTCTTGAACCCATAAACATAGAGGTATTGCCGTGAGAGCCTGGATAAGCGGTATATTGGCGGTCAACCTCGCGGGGTTGACTATTGACCTTGATTTCGGAACCGAAAATTGTAGTCAGATTTATCGCCATTAGTGAATCCCTTTAGGAGTTCGAGGACCCATAAGGTCGGTCTTGTTGTCGACGACAGGATTAAAAATAGTATCATGATGGTAATGGATTTCCGGAGGGAATGTTATAGTCAGGCCAATCTCTTCTGCTGCGGTGAATTTTTCGGCCGGAGTCTTAGAGAGCCATTCTTTTGCATAGGGACTCCATGCTATTACATCTTCTTTCCATCGGATTTGGGGGAATAGACCTCTTCTTTTTCGTATAGATGCTTTTTGCTCAGGAGTAAGAGTTGAAACCCACGCATTATAGGTAGCGGCCTCCTTTTCTCTCGTAGGAAGTTGAAAAAATTCGCGAACCGCCTGCGTAAGAGGTTCTTTGGTTCTTAAATCTTCCTGGATATCGATCCCAGCGGTACGTACTGCCTCCATAAGTATTTCTTCGGGAGTGCGGCGAAGTAGAGTTGCTTTGCCAATGGCCTGACCTTTTGCCTGATAAGCCTCCATCGTTTCTAATCGTTGTCTTTCCTGCTGGGCCTCTCTGGCCGCACCTGCGGGGCCTGCGGCTTCTGTAACAGCTTCAGGAAGGCCTCTGGGAGGGCCGGCAGTCAATTCAAGGACACCTGTGGCGGCCTCGGCACCATAAAGTTTTGTTAAGAGGTCCAGATAACCTTGTTGAGGCATTTTTCCCTGCAAGGCCTGCACGTGGGCGAACAATTCCCGAGGCTTTCCGCTAAGCTCTTTTGGAATTTGTTTTTGAAGCTCTTTAGGGATTTCACCACCCATAAGGGCCTGCAATGTAGTTGGTATATGTCTTGGCTTTTTGCTCTGGGCGAGAGTAGCAACGGCTATCAATGTCTCTTCAGGGGTCCATTCCATTGCCTTAATAGTAGGCATACTCATTAGCATTGCACCAACAATATCTTCTTCTTTCAAGCCGGAGATGCGTGCTGTCTCCGTGACCATTCTGCTGAAGGCACCCTGCTCTTCGGGCGTAACCATCGCCGGCTGCCAACCGGCCATAATATCGAGCATTTCAGGGACCGCAGCGGCTTTGCCTCTGCCTGCGTAACGAAGCATCTGCTCCTGGCCCTGCTCATATTGCTGTTTTGTTATTTCACCTCTATCAAGGAAGGGTTGAAACCTGCGAGCATAAGCGGTGATGACCGGCAGGCCCATCTGTTGGGTAACGGCAGTTTTTTGCAGGAGTGCCGTTGTTTCGAGGGTCAGTGCCTGGCGGCCTTTCTCACTGAAAGTATCCATCACCGCAAATAATTCTTCAAAATTGGCTCGAATCTTTTGAACATGCTGAACGGCCTCATCGGAACGGGTTTTTAATTGGTCAAAAAATTGGGCAATCTTAAGTGTGGCTCCAGCAATAGCACCTGTGATGCCCGCAAAAGCCAGAGGTCCAGCGAGAAAAGACAATGCCTTTTGGACCCAGCCGGAGCCGATAAGGGCCTTGGTGCCCATATCCTGAACATCGGTGCCGACTTTTTGTGCACCCTGTGCAACGCCTTCGAGCTCCTGCTTGGCTTCGGCGCCGCCGGTAGCCTTTATATGTATATTGACGTCTTTGGCCATAAATTCGTATCTCGTAGTTCGTATTTCGTAGTTCGTATTTAGACAATGGTGATAATCTTGTTGGTGCCGGCAAGAGTCAATTGCGTTGTCGGGTCATTGGCAACTTCAAAGTTCACAGTAAATTCGGTGAAGGGAGCATTCGCAGAAGAGTTCTGGCCGGCATTATCGAATTCGACACCGGCCACGGTAACAACTTTTGCAGAACCTGCCTGGCCCTGCGTCAAGGTGAGAATCAAACTGCCTTTGGTGTGAGACACAAGTGTTTGTGCGAGCAGGGCAGCCGCCGTAATCGTTGCATCCTGGAAACTAATAGAACCATTGGCGGTCAGGCCATCAAGCAGCGCATCGACACAGGTATAACCAATATCGGCATCGTTACACTCCTTAACGAGTGGCAGTGCAATCGCAAAATTAAAACCGGTAACGTGATAAATATTGTGGGTGGTATCAAAGACCGCCGACACAACTCGGAAACCACCGCGAACGGCAGAGATATAGGTTGGAGCAGCCACACTATCAGTCATCGCCCACATATCGGCAATCGTCTTGGTGGGGTCGGCGGCACGACATTCAAAATCAAAACTTACAGTTGTATAGCCACCTTTTGTTACCGCCAGGGCGATACGGTGAATTACAGGGGCGGTAATAGTATGCTTAATATAGCCAGTCACCTCGGCAACGCCGCTTTTCCGCTCGTAAAAAACGTAAGTGCCGAGTGTTTGGGTAAGAAGTTCAATTGCATGCACCCAATCCTGACTGACGACTGTGCCGCGAACAAACTGGACCTCGCGGTCGCGTAAAGGGACCTGCAGACCATCAGGGGCGGAACGCAATATATTATCGAAGCCACAATTAATATTTGCGGTCATAGTCCCGCCGGCATCGATGCCGTTTATAGCCATCGCCTGCGGATGATAAATTCGCTTATTTACAGTTGCCATTTATAAGACTCCTTTCAAAATAGTTCATAGTTCATTGTTCATTGTTTATTGTTTATGGAACGGTCAAAAAACTGGTTTCAAAATGTATCTGAATGGCAAAAACCTTCGGGGCATCCGCAAGGATAATCTCCCCTGTATAATAAATCTCATCACATTTCAATTCGCCGCCCGGATGTTTTTTATCAAAGAGAGCAATCACAAGGTCGCGGATTTTACCGATACCAAGATGAGTATCATCGCCGAAACGGGCGACCCCTTCGGCCTTGCTTGTCACACCGACAACAATCGCAAATTCAAGGACCTGCCGAAGGTCATAATCACCTTCCCTTGCTCCATCGGCAGATAGATAACTAACAAAGGCAAATGGGGCATAACGCTCGAAAGATTCCAGACCTCCCTTGATGGCAGCGACTTGATATTTCCAGATATCGGCGGTCCGAAAGACCTTAATGGTTTCGATTTCAAGGGCGGCAAGCTCATCGGCAAACCACTGCTCTAACTGAGAGATCAAACCACCATCATTATTCATAACACTGACTTCCACTGACTAAAACACGGACTAACACTGACTATGGACCGATTGCATCAGAGATTTTGGATTCAATTAGTCCCACGATTTTATCTTCACTATCTAAAACGCCATCAATAAGGGCGCCGGTTGGCTGGACAAAAACCGATTTAACCAGAACAAAAAGAGGCCGAAACTTGCCTTTTTTGCCGTGCTTAAACCCAAACAAAAGCTTGCCGCCGGTCCTGACAAAAAAACCACCAACAATATTTCGCAATCCTCCACTGTATTCTGCTTTCAAGGTTCCCGCACCAGTCAGCGCTTCGCCGATAGGAATCGTGAGAAATTGTCCTTTTTTGGGTGTAATAGGAGGGATAGATTCTTCACCCAACAACCATTTATATCTATCAACTTTTGAATGAGGCCGGACCCCTACAATCGCATCTAACGGTTTATCTAACCAGCCCTGAACGGCAGTCCGCAACTGGCCGGAACGGGTTTTCAGATATTGGCCGGTCAGGAAGTTTTCGACCACATTCGTCGCAGCATACTGGGCACCTTCGGCCAGGCCTTCATTGCAGGCGGACAGAACGGCACTGCCCATAGCGCTAAGTTCGGCGACGGTCTGCGGGAAATCAGGACCTAATTCGATAATTACTTGCATACTTAACCACGGATTTCACGGATTTCACGGATTTTAATCATAGAGTTTATAGAGAAGGAAGACGGTAACGGTCGAGAATACGCTTGACCAGCGGCAGCAGGTCCATATCACTGAATTTGTTAATGGAGCCGCCTTCAGCGCTCACGCTCGACAGACCCAAATCATCCTTTCTTTTCCATAAAAAAGTTGCCTGTTCAATGGCCGCCTCTCGCAGATCGGAGGGCAAAGCGGTTTCACCTTCGCCCGGGACCACATCCGCAGAACAATAACCCCCGCGATAAATAACTTCAATCGAATCGGGGACATCAAGCCAGCCCGTCCAGAGACGCTGAATGATACCGAATTTCCCGCCGGTGATAATGCGATAATCCGTATTTACTATTAAAAGAGAATCGTCGCCAAATTCATAAGAGATGGATTCCTTAATCGAGGTAAGAGATACAATCGGGAACCGGCGAACTTGCAGTGACGGCCCGCAACCGGTATAATACTCAGTAATATCGGCGGCAGTGATAATTAAAGACCTGCCGGTATAACTATTAAAAAGAGACTCAATCCCGTTAATAATTCGACTGAGGGCAGCATCATGATCGGTGATAACGATACCTATCCGGTCCTTGATATCGGACAAGGTGCAAATACCTGTTGCGGCGGCAGCCCCCGCGATGGTATGCTCATCGTGATAGGTCTCGCCGGCATAGACCCATTCGACCCAATAGGTATAAGTCAGGCCGGCAGCCGGCTCGGTAAAGATATATCTATAAACGCCGGTAGAGACCTTCGGCATTACCGTACCATCTTTAACAACCGTATCGCCGGTATCATTACGCTTGACGCCGAAAGTCGAGGTCGGGTCACTCAATTTGACCGATGTTACATCGGTCAGCACACCATCAATCGTAAATTTTTCTTCAAGAACAACAGAACTCATCTTAATTCCTTACAATATGTGTGGAATCGTGCTGGACGTTTATAGGAGCGCCGCCGGATATATCGTTTAGTTTTTTGCCGGTTGTCCCGGCGGCCACATGCTCGGCGGCAGTCTCATCCCAGACGGCATCGGCGATGGCGCCAACAGATGCACCGCCGGAAGGCGCCATTTCAAGGGCATTTGCGGTAAAGCGATAGACCGCCCCATCCAATTCTACCGCAGTTTCTAACTTGTCGGTTACTGTTTTTATTGCCGCTGCATTACCGCCTGTTTCAAGGGCCACACTCGCTCCAATCAAGTCAGTTTTTGCTTTAATGGCCGTCACTTCGGCATCGTAAAGGTTAAGAATAAGAAACTCACTGCCATTAACCGGCTGACTTGACCAGTTTGAATCTACAGTAGCAACTTTCGTTGTGCCGTTATACGATATAATCCTTCTGGTCTGTCCGGCGCCTGTTCCAGCGGTTATTAAAATTGTCCGTCCGTTATAGTAATTATCCGTAGGTGATGACGATGCATCCAGTGTAATTGTATTGGCTCCGCCTGCTTGGGCGTTTGATGTTCTTGCCGTAAAATGGTCAAGATTTTTTGCAACAACAGCATCTTCTGCCTCTGTTTGAATCAAGGCCTTTGCAGCAGTCGTCAGGTCTTTTACAACCACTCCGGTAGTCTCTATATCGGTTTTGATTGTTCCGATGGTTGTATTGGCGTTAATAATGGCGTCTGTTACTTCACCAACTTCTTCTTGTGCCTGCCCCGCAAGCGAACCTATCGAACCAACAACATTGCCTCCAACATTACCCACAACCGATGCAGGAGTGGCAGCATTCAGACTTGTCTTTTGCAAGGCACCAAAATCGATGTTGTCCGAAGACTGTATATTCACATCAGGAGCACCTGCACTCAGCGTTACCTCCGTTCCAAGCCATTTGCCTACGTCTATCCTACAAATCTTTATATTGCCGCTTAACCTGTTAGAATCATAATGACTATTTCCTATAAGAATTGTTCCATTGCCTGCTCCTGTAACTATCAAATCATAATCATCGGTTGAAACAACACCGTGTTCCACAACAATACTGCTTCCTTCAATCGTAATATCTCCGACACAATCTGTATCAACAGAAAGCCTAATACCATATCTATGAGTATGATTTGTATTTTCATGCTTAACATAAATTCTGGTATTTTTAATATTTATCCCAGTTTCAAGCCAACTGCTTTCACAAGAAATACCAACATTCTCATCTGAAGACGTTGTGGAAGAAGATGTCACAAAAATACTCGAATCTATCAAATGTAATTTTATATTGGAAGCAAATATGCCCCACGCAGCACACGTTATCCATCCAGATAATTTTATGTAAGAATTTTTTATAAAGACTTGAGGATTTGAAACAGAACCATAACCGCCAAGTAAAGCTAATCCACATTCACTTCCTTCTATTAGAGAATCAAGTATCCAGGCATTACATTCTTCCAACGCAACTGGTCTACCTGCCGATTTCAAGTAACAATTTCGGACAAACAAATTTGTCTTTTGACTTGCATATAAAGCTTTTGCTTCATTCCCTGAGGTCGGAGAATAAGTATTACTAATTTTCAAATTTTCAACAATCCAATTATCCCCAACCTTAAGGACAGCAGAATTTTGGCTTGAAGATTCAACTAAAGTATTCCAACCCATACCTATAAGTTTTATCCCTGACTTGGCTGAACCATCAATAAGTTCATTATAAGTGCCAGGCCAGATTATTATTTTATCACCACTGGCAGATGCAGTTACGGCAGCACCTATTGTCAATTTTGCATACTCATAACTATGCCCATTATTATTATCACTGCCGGTTTTTGCAACGTGCCAGATAGTTATGGGGTCGGTGAACATTTTGAAAGTAATAAGAGTGTCCGCTGCACCGGATGCCGTGAATTTTATATTCACCCAGTCGTGATTCATCTCAGCGGCGGTAAGACTTATCTTATAAATGCCGGTAGTGCCGATTTCTGCGGCGGTATCGGTTATTGCAAGGTCCGTCCAGGCGCCCGCACCGTCTTTATAATATGCGGTATCGACAGGGGACAAACCCGTCTTAAAACTCGCAGGCGTTGTGCTGTCCACCATCGGAAATGCAAGCTCAAAGGCCGAGTTTTTCTTATTCGCAATTATCATTTATGAGACTCCTACCATAACTCCCCGATTGACGCCCCTGACGCCTCGCTCATAATCAAGAATGGTCTGACCGCCTGCCGGCGGGACATAGAGCAAGCCAATACTCGGCCTGTCGAACATCGCAAATGGCTCGCGGTAAAGCCAGGCAATTTCTTGTGCTATCAACGCCCTATTGAAAATCATTACGTTGTCGATTGTGCCGTTAAAATAAGTAGATGCGGAGAAATCTCCTTTTACTCCCAAATAAAGGTTGTTATTATTAAATGTAGATAAGGTTGTTGTGTCAGTAGTATTACCCCTTTCCACACTGTCAATATAAATATAAATTTTATCTGTAGAAGTATCTCTTTTCCCTACAATATGATGCCAGTTATTATCAACAACTGTAACAGAGGAATCGATGAGAGGAAAATTAGTTCCATCAAAAATCAAATATCTCATTTTACCATTAGCAAGTAATCTTAATGCAAAAGGATATGGACTATCACCAACAAACGAATCAAGAACATACCGCTGATTGACAGAAGTACCAGTCTTTACCCACATACTAATTGTATTACTAGTAATGTCGAAAATGTTACTGTTACCTAAATTAACATAATCCCCATCCCCATCAAAACTCAGGCAGGGGCCGTATTTGCCAGGAACCCATTTTGTATCACCATAAAAAGAACCAGTATTCTTATTCCCGCTCAAATCGTAAATCTTGTTCCCCACCCCTTCGTTCATCAGCCAACAGCTAACAAGACCGCGAGCAAGCGGATGGGACCAGTTAACCGGAACTCCTAAAAGAGGTTTTTGACGTAAATGTATCATGGCGCATCTGCTCCACAAGCAGTCTGGAATGCTATCTCACAGTTTGCGATAGTTGCATCCAAAATGAAAATCCATTTGTTAATATGATTTAGATTCCCTGCCGTTGGATTGTTAATAGGTATAACCTTTTGACCGGCGGCAGCCGTGCTTAATACATCTGTTTTGAACGCAGTTAATCCAGACAGAACGACAAACCGACAAATTGTGGTCCACTCGTCCACCGTTGCCTCTTTGCGAACCTGAATAATAATCTCCGTTCCAAGATGGGCCGTAGTTCCTGCAATGGCCACATCAATATGAAGCAAGGCATCCCTGACATCAGTCAAATCCAGCTCGGTAGATTCCGCCATTTCGGCTAAAGCAATTGATGTCCATTCAAGCAGTTGCGTATTTTGTGTCTTGGTCACCGTTGTGGCAGTCATACCCGTAACAGCAGTAGCCCTGACCCTGGCTATAATTGTCGAGCCGGTTGCACCATAATTGTTGTTGATAAGGACCCGTGCTCCCAGGGCAGGCATAGGAACTGCAACAGGATTTGTGCATACACATTCACCCGCCTGTCCATCTGCGTGAACTGTGTAAATATCTGCCGTATTAAGATGCTCAAATTGTAGATTATCAAGAACTTCGATTGTATCAATGGCTGCCATAATTACACCTCTCTGGCCTCAAGATTGGCTTTTGCTTGTGCCTCCAATGTCCCAATTAAAGTGGAGACTGCTAAATCACGATTTACATCCGCTGTTCGCATCACCCAAATATCATTCATCACGGCAATTTTTTCCGCTGCCGTGTTTATATGCCGATTGACAATCGTATATGTTCTCGGATTTGCAGGGTTGGTGCTATCTGTTCGAATCGCCGTTATCGATATTGTTTTTGATAAAATATCCGTGACAGTTATTTTAACTTCCCACGTTATTGCCATTTTTTAATCCTTTACTGATTTTAGCCAATGCGAAACAAATATCGCAAAATCAGCGAAATTAACCGTTCCATCAAAGTTCAAATCGGCACTGCCAAAACCGGATAGAATCGGCGCTTGATTAAATTCCCAAATGCGAACCACAATAGTCCCTCTATCGAATAGCGGTTTGCCATCGACCGGCATGTCCGTGACCGTGATATTGGGATAATAGATACCTGCTACCGTTGCCTTCCAAACAAGAATGACCCTATTTGGCTCGATAGAACCTAAATCTAAAATCATTCCCTCCGGCTGATTGTCTAACGTAAAAACAAGTGCATCTCCATCAGGATCACAAGCGCCTACCGGGATAGCAAACGAATTACCCACATTCATCTGCACCGACCCGAGAATCCGATATTGACATTCTTCAGGGTCATAGGCGAACGGTGGGACAATAGATTCTGGAGGAGGACAAATTGTCCCTGAAATAATACCCATAACCAGAATAAAAATGGATATTTTACCTGTCATTTAGTCCTGTATGGATTTTTCTGCCGGGGACGATACTGCTTGTCTTGTGGCGAAGCAAAAATCTTTGGGCCATCAAATTGGCTATCAAGATTTTTCAGGCAATCGGGGTCCTGCTTTTTTAGCTCATTGCGGGTTGCGGCAGGTATATCGTGACGAGAACCTTTAACAAAAAGACCCAACGGCCCTGCATAGGTTTTTTTCATTTCTATCCACATTTAAGAACCTCGTTAAATTTTAATGATTCGATTTCAAAAAATCCGACAGGCCTTCGCGGGCCTAATGGGGCGAGAAGCCTGCCGGACAATTTCCAATTCTTTTTTTAGGCCTCGATAAGCTCGGTAAGTCCCATCTCTGCTGCACTCTTCGGCATCTGATCGGATGGGAAGCCAATCGCAATCGCCGACATATTTACGCCGGCAGTACCGTCGCCGGCGGTTGGCGCCTGGATCCTGACATATCGCTTGTGCGACTTAGCCAGGTTGAGATGAATGCCATAGAGCTTGTTATCATCTCCGGCCCCAATTACGGCCGACAAGGCAGCGCCGGTAATAGCGGTATAAGTGCCGCCGGTCGTATCACATTCCTCAAGCAACGGAGGAGTAGTAATAGCGGTCGAACCCATGGCTATATCGGTCGCTCCTATCTCAATCAGAACCAGCAATGCCGATAGACCCAGGGTGTCAATATAGGTATTGCCCGCAAAAGCGCCGTTATCTTTGAGCTGAGGAGGCACTAATTGACCTATTTTAAGTGCTTTCAAAATCGCTCTTAAATCCATCTTAAATCCCTTTCAAATAAAGTTTAGACACGGATTAACGCTGATTAACACGGTTGTTTTTTTATTAATTTTAAAAACATAAATTAACATAGTTGCGATTAGGAGGCGGCGGTGATAAGGCCGCAAATCGGGCCGGCCTTGGTAGTATCACCGACCCCGTGGACGTTAATCGCCACGCGGTCGCGGCCGCGAACGCCAATCATAGACTCTGCGAAATAAATCTCAGATGATTGGGCAAACTCAATGGCACCTCTGGTACCAAGATAAGCACCCTGACGCAGATTGGCGAGCAAGGCACAAATCTGGCTGGCCGCTCCGACACGTGGCATGACTTGTGTGAACTCGACCGTATAACCGAGCTGCAACTTCTGACGCTGACCAGCGCCCATAATAACCTCGGCTGCGGTAGCTCCGCCAGCGGCAAGAGCAAGGGCGACAAAAACCGTGTAGTAGAAATAACGGTGCTCATACCACTTGGCGTTGCCGTCATCGGCGAATTCAGGCAGGGTGCCAATGACAGAGTTGAAATTAGCAAGAGTTAGATTAGCATAAGCAGGGCCTGCTCCGACCACGAGTGATTTGATATTGGCGATCGTCGCATTGACCGCCATTAAGGCGCCGACGATACCTTTGATTCCGAAATAGGTGCTTGTGCCATCGCCGAGAAACCCGCAGAGGTCCTCATAGTAAGCGAAACTGCGGGCAAACAAACCTGCCAGCAATTCACCCAGGGCGACCAGCGAATCATCCTCGAGCTCCATACTATATTTGGTCAGAGCTATAAGGGTTTTCGGTACCAAAGCAATTGTAGCAATTGCAGGATCGGCAGCAGTAGTCGTGCCGCCTTCGCCCGGGCAATAGACGGTCAACAACCCATCGATTTTGGGCTGAAGGGTCTGGCCGGCACCCATCGGCATATTCTGGGCATTGGCACGGAACTTGCCGTAGGTCTCAAGAAGCATGATGATGCTCGGTATCTGCTCTACGGTGACAAGACCGCCGCCTCCGGTCTGCGAGGAGCCGGTCATAACCTTTCGACCATTTGCATCGAGCCAGTATGGCTCAATTCCCATATCTGAGAGCGCCTTTACGGCCCGTTCGGCACGGTCGGAAAACCGGGTGCCGGACAATACACAGGCCGTTACTAATAAGGCGAACGACTTGGCCTCCTGAGGCGAAGAGAAGAGGCCGTTATATTTACTGCCTTCAAAGATATGACTTGAACTGAGCCGGCTGGTCAATTTCAACTGCTTTTGCAGCGTCCTAATTGACTCCTGGACTTCGGTCAGGCCGGTATTGACGACCTTGACATCAGCGCCGGTCTTGACCAGCATTTCCTTATCGGCCTTTGTTCGATCGGCGATAAGGTCAAGGACTTCTGTTTTGGAGGCCATGTTCTTTTTGATGTCAACAAGGCCCCGTTCGATATTATCAGCAGTTTCTTTCAACTGCTTATCTACGATCATTTGAACATCTTTCGGTTCCATATTAAAACCCTTTCAAGGATTAAAAAGTTTCTGAATTCGTAACGACTGTTGCCCGGCTTTGCCCTCGTCCCCGCACGGGATGGATTCGACAGGGTCCTCACCGGACAGGAGGACATCCGCAAATTCATCCGAACCAGGGACAAGTAATGATTTTATTTCTTCGAGAGAACTCTCGATAGATTCGCGAAGGGTGGAAAATTCCTTAGTTAGAAAACCGAATTTGTCATCGATGTAAGATTTCAATTCTTCGGGGTCACCTTCTGTTTGAGATTCTACGTCGAAGTTTTTGGAGCGAATTTTTGCTCCTCTATTGCTGCCAACAGGAACGGCGGATATCTCCAACAATTCAACCTCGGTATGGATATAATACTTCTTTCCATCTTTTGTCTCTTGATGCCCCGATATAGGGATAAATCCAACGGAAAAATCGGTCATATGCCCATCTTTATAAAGCGTTTTATATTCCGCCCCCAAAGGGGTTTTTGCGAACCGGCCCGCGAAATTAAAGACATTTTCCGTTATCTGAATTTTGTCTTTAGAGACCGATCCTATTACCGGAGAGGAACCCGTCGATAATCGATGCTGATGCCCACTCAAAAGCACTCCATTGAACGAATCGAGCCTTTTCAAGAAAGCGCCCGGGAGAATGATTTCCTCATCCCTATCTAACTCATTCGTAGAAGCTATGGCGTTGAAAGACCAGTCATCTTCATTGACGGTTTTTATTTTTGCGAAAAACGCTTTTGTTTTAACAGGCGACATGTTTGATTCCTTTCGAGTTATTGGGGAAATTCTGATAGCATCCAGGACCACATAATTCACGGGCTTTAACATCATACGCTAAAGCGGCGGCCTTTTCTGTTTTGAACCTTCCAAGGTAAATAGTTTTACGAAGATATCCGATTTTTGCTTCCCATCTTTTTTTGTGATAACGTATTCCCTTATAATTCGATGATGACTTTTTAACAGGGCGGCGGTCCCAAAGAGATATTTTTTTTATAATAGGAAGGGAATCATGAATGCCGCCAGTAAAATTCCGTTGGGCATCAGGCCCATACAATTCGAGAGCCTTATTATCATAAGCACGAGCAGCTTCCTCTTCGGTTTCATAGAAACCCAAACAATAATCTATTCCATCTTTCTGGATTTGAGCGGCAAAGTTGCCTCTTTTTTTACCATAAGATACGCCAATATATTTAGATGTTGTTAGAGTTGAACGTTTACGATTACGTTGTCGGTATTGGGAAAAAGAACCAAGTAGAAAATTGGATTTACGATGGTCCAAAGGATTACCATTTTTGAACATGATTATCACAGGTCTTTTCAAATTAAGAATAAAATGGGAAAGCGTCTCCCGCCTTCCATGTGTATGCAACAATGTTTTTGCAGGTGCGCTTATTTTGCCATCAGTAGAACATTGCAAACACCAATTATATTTGGAAAGCCGGTCGAAATCCTCTGCATCAACGATTGCAAAAGCGCCTCGGTTTAATGGAAGTTTTTTTGTTTTAGGAAACATCTGATTGGGCTTTCGATTTTTCTTTCTGCATTTTTTCGTAAGTATAAAATTGCGAAACTTCCCTGCCTTCAGGCATTAGGGCAAGCTCAACGCATCGACAATTGATAATTTCCTCAGGCGGGCCGGCAGGGTCGGTAGGATACATCAATGTCGCCAAACCGACTTTGAATGGCTGCTCAAGAGGAATGCCATCGGCATAATCAATTTCGGCCTGCCGATGCGAGTCGCGGACGGCTTTGTCGCGGGCGGATAGCCAGCTTTTTAATTTCACTCCGGAGGCCTCCAATCCCGCATGCCTGCCAGAATTGACAGCACTACCCGTTTCCGTTCGAGCGATGCGTAATGCCCGCGCACGATTGGAACCTAAAACCTGACGAACACGCGATTCAAGCTCATTTATACCCTCGCCTGTCTCAAGACCTTCCTTCAATTGGTTTGCAACCATATTCTGCGTAATGTGATTGACGGATTTTAAGTTTTGAGAAGACCGAATCAATGCCCTGTCAATCACCTGCTTTAATTTGACTTGCTCAACACGTATATTTAATTCCGAACCGGCCAGATTCAGGGTCTCGACAAGGGTCTGACGAACACCAAGTTCACTTGCCTTATAGAAGAAACTGCGATGAATAATGACTAATTTATTATCCTCGGATTTGAGGTCCAAGGTCACGCGGGCGATAACCTGGTCGGCATCGGCTTTAACCACGGATTTCACGGATTCCACAGATTGAATCTTAAGTTCAGAGAAGGCATTTTTAAGTTTTGAGATAAGGATTCGCTGCTGGCGAATAAAGAATAGTCGCAGGGCATTTTGATATTCCCTTTCAATGCCTATCCAGGATGCGGTCCAGTTCCGCCAGAGACGCAAATTCCGTTCATCGTTTTTCGTATCTCGTATCTCGTCTTTTTGGATGATTTCAGAATTGTCTATGGATTTTGGTTCCTCTTCGATGGGTGTCCCCCCTTCCGGCAGGATAGGACCGGTCATTCCTTCGAGGCCGCCTTCGAGCGTAAAATCGGCGGGGACCTGACCCATCGGAATCCACCAATGCTCGCCCCACGTGGTCTCCTCGTACGGCAAATCGTGGGCCGCAATAAGCTGGTTCAATGTAACGCCGGCTGCGGTGAACTTCAGCACCTGCTCCGCCTGTTTTCTTTTTGATTCCTGAACAACAGGATGCTGACTATAATCGAACCAGGCAAAGACCTGCCGGTTATTTGCGACCGCCTTCTGGCGGGCATCACGGAAGGAACGGTTCATAGACAAATCTTTGAACCGCGAAGATTTGCCGAACCAGCTCTCTTTTAATTCCAGAGAGCGAATATCAGATGACCAGAACCTTGATAAAACGCCATCGGTAATCTCGCTTGCGAAAAGCTCGGCGAACGGAATAATCGTATTGAAAATAAAGTCCTCCTGGGCGGGGCCGTGAGAATACTGGGCCTCGGTAATAAGACCGACCACGCCGGGCGGAACGCCAAAGACAGAACAGATTTTTTTGTCGGACATAGTCGTCAGATTTGCGACGTCCATATCGACCATGTTCATTGCCACGGTTTTGATATCCATACCACCCGTCAATATGGCCGTCCGCTTGGCCCTGCCGGCGCCCGCGTGACGGGCATCAAATTGGGAACGCAGAGAATCAACCTGCTCTTTTTCCAGCCGGTTTTGTGAGGTTAATATCGCACCCGGTTCAGCGCCGTTTTGGAGAGCGGCAGTATTAAATAACTCGGCGGCGTAGGTGTAATTGATGCTCTGCTCAGCGGCAGTTGCAGGGCCTATGCCGTGAAAGCGATCGTAAGGATTGAAATTGCGGGTCTGATGGACCTCAAGTGTCGTAAATTTTTCCAATTGGCCTCCGCCGCTAAATTCCCAACCGAATAGATTACCTTGATTTCCACCTTTGTCCGTGAGGGGATTCATTTGGATACCTGAAACGACAAGAAATTGGGTTGGTCGAATAATCTCGCCTTCGGTAAAAATCATAAAAACATCACGAGTTAATGCATAATGGCCAATCCAATTAGTAACAAACATTTTGAAGGTCATTAAAGGGTTCTTAAAGAGCACTTCCCATAATGGACCGGACTCAATAATTTTTTCATCTACCGTGGAAATGACCAAAGGCAGGCCCAGCATCGTAATTATGATTTTAGTAATGCAGGCAAAGACCAAATCAATCTGCTTATATGGCTTTGTAGGTTTACTTAATGAAGAATCGGTCAGATCGCCGCCGGTCAGCCAGATGTGGGCAAGTTGGCTTAAACCGATGCTCTTACCTGCTGATTCGATTTGCTTATCAACGGCAATTTGCAGCATCGAGGCGGCATCGGGACTTAATCTATTAACCTGTTCATTCAAAGCAGGATTACCTCCGGGATGACATTTGTGATTGCCGCCTCTTTTGCCAAGGCGGCAGCCCAGAACTCATCGGCGTGACCGGCCTCAGTGCTGGCAGCATCATAACGGACATTGCCGGAGACCGTGACAGTTTTGCGGACACTATGGAAGCTTTCACGAATGTCCCTGTCAGTAGGGACGCGAATACGCTTATCCTGGAACCGGCCAAGAATCTGGCTTGCCAAATGGTCCTTGACCTCATTAGTAAATTTGACCTTTTCGACACGGTAATCGCCGAACCGGTCCTGCAAGGACTCGACCAGCATGTCACCTATGCCGGTGGCATCGCCGCAGAAACGGCGGACGTTCTGATTGGCAAGCAAATCCGTTGCAATCTGCAACTGGACAGCATAAGGGGTCTTATGTAATTTCTCAATCTTGCGTGGAATTAAGACATCCCCGACCAGCTCATCAATCCAAATAACCGTCAGATCCTTTTCCCTGCCGACATCCATACCGGCATAATAATTGCGGCGTTCTTTTGTATGAGGGATAAGCGGCTGGAGACAATCAGCCGATTCGCAGGATTGATATAAATCGTAAGGGATAAGCGAGGTCAATGCAGTCGAAGGGATGCACATATATTCCCGATTGTAGGCATCCTCATTGCGGCATTTAGCACGACATTCAGCCAGAAATTTCCTGCGTGCTTCAAGGTCGATATAATTGAGCTTGTAAATCTTTTCAGCCAATCCCTGCGCAACGGCCAGGGTAATCGGGACCTCATGAAGCGACCAAGGGAGAACATTATCCCGTGCCGGAACTAATTCACCGGAACGAATCCGCCTGGCAGTTTTTATGAGATTATCAAATTCAGAACCCTCAGCATTACGGGTCGAAAGAATTGAGATATCATAGCCCCACGTGGTAACCGGCATCGCAGCATCCAGCATCTCGCCCGGCGAATCGTGCCAATCGAATTCATCGAGACCAACATCACCGCCCTTGCTGCGAAACCGGCGGGGATTGGAGGACATAGAATTGATGCGCGAGCCGTTAGGGAATTCCACGACATAATTATTGTAACGAAAGCCCTGGTCATCCACCAATTCTTCAGTAAGAATATTGACCGCCGCCTCAAAAATCCTGCACCATTGCTGACAATATAAGGAAAATTCCACGGCAGCAGATTCATCTGATGAGCTGAACCAATAGTCACGTCTAACATCCGACAAATTACGTCTGCGGACCGCACGATATGATTCAGCATAAGTAGCGCCGATGCGGCGGGATTTGTCCCAGAGCTTAAAATGCGAATCATCCGCTATCCAGGCGACCTGGTAAGGCAGAAAATAATCCTTTGATAATAAATCTTGAATCACGCTTTAACGACCCCTAAATGTTCATCTATGATTTCCTGGATGAGTTTCCTGTTGACGCCGGCCTTTGTCAGTTTGGCCTTTGTCGATTCGGTCGCGGTCCTTATCTTCTTTGCGAGCTGCTCACGGATATATTTGTCCGCCGTAATAGAGACATTCATGCAATCGCGGACCGCCTGAGAAACCTCCTTTAACTGCTTGGTCGAAAGCGATTCCTCTTCCGCCGCTAATTGGACGATATGGGCGGTAATCATCTCGGCGGCGGCCTTCTGAGTGGCTGATGCCTTCTCCTCGGTCAGGTCCTTCATCACATCGCGTGCTATAAGTCCGGCTTCTTTCATACGAGATATGACCCGCAGGCGAATGGACCAACGACTAATAGCGGAATCGCTTACTTCAAAACCTTTTTGCAGGCAATAAAGGACGATATCTATATAACGCGGGGTGCCTTTATATCCGGCCTCGGGCTTGAAATCATTTGGCCAGATATTGTCCACCAACATTTGAGTAATTGCCTCCCGCAAAGCGAAAGGAAGTTTCTCAATCGAATTATGAACTCGCCTCGATACCATCAAATCTCCAGAGCGGAATCGGTCTGAATGTTGTCGGCAATCTCCTTACCGGCGGCGGTTAGGCCAATGAACTTTTTCTCAAAAGAATCAGACCCGCCAATCTGCTCATCAATGAACTCAATATAATTTTTCTGCTTCAAATAGGCGATGTCCTTTGCCAGAAGAGACAAGCTGTAATGCTCATCAAATGCGCAAAGGACCCTGTAAAGGGTTTGAGTCTGCAATGGAGTCGGATATAATCGATTGAGATTGCTTAAAATCAATCGCCGCATCTGCATAATCTTGATTGCTTCAGGGTCTTTTCTCATTTGGGTTTTTCTCCATTGCGCATTCCTGCAACGATTGTGCGGGCGATCTCCCCGCAGATTTCAGGGAGCTTGTCGGTAATAGTCAATTTGCCTTCGAGACGATTTACACTGGCACATAATTGCTCTATGCTGCGGCGGGTCCAGCCGGTTTCGCGAAGGAAAAGCTCACTATCGACAAAAGTCCTTTCACAGTCGACCTTGCACCGTGAAAATTCAGATTGAAGGGCCTTTAATTCGGCTTCGTGCCTGTCGGCCCGCAAGCTGAAAGAGCGAATTGAGGCCTTTATGGACTGGAGATTTATAAGAATCAAACTGCTGATGATGCCAATCATTGAACTAAACAAAACAAGCAACCATTGAGACGACATTAAGAACTCCTTTTCTAAATTACAACTTAATGCGATTATTTTCGCATTTAGGACAAAAGACTATGACTTTTGAATCTTCCCAGGTAATGCGGGCCTCTGTGCCGCAAACTCGGCAATTACAATAAAAACCACGCCCGCGAACTTTCAGGGAAACTATTGGCTTCCAGGATTTTACAAAACAAGATCGCTTCATTCCTTTGATCCGGCCAATTGTTTTCAGGCAATCACCTTCTTTTTATAATCTTTGTGAATGTCGTAAATCTTTTTGGCAGTCGCAGGGTCGCTTTCGCCCTCTATTCTTGTCAAGGTCTTTTCAGCGGCCAATTGCCTTCGCTTGTTCCATAATGCCCAGGCACCCATACCTGCCCCGACAATCCATTGAATATTTTCGGTTTGTTTGGTCGGGTCTTTCGTCTGCCAATCCTTCGCAAGACCCTCTGTTATCTTGCCCGTTACCTGCTCGGTAATCTCGACTACATCCTGTTTCTTTTCCAGCGTTGAAAGTTTGTTTTCAAGTGCTTTAACTTCAGCAGGTTCGGATGCCTGTGACAACTTTTCTTTGGTTGCAGCAAGCTCGGCAATAAGAACGGCCTTGCTCTCCTGTGCCATTTTTTGAGCTTCGGTCAATCCGGCAGACGTACCTGCACCAATGCCAATGCCAGTTAATAAATCGCTGCCACAACCAGTGAATAAGCCACAGAAGACAAAAAGAAAGACGATGGATGATAGACGATGGACAACAGACGAAAGACGGGGCTTACGGGGCTTGCTGGGTTTGCATTTACTGAACATAAAAGACTCCTTTCTTGAACACTGACTGACACGGACCCTACTTCGCTTTAAATGGCTACGCAGGGCAGGCTATTCGGGGGCTTTGAGCTGGTCCCAGATAACGGTTTTCTGGGATTTAAAGACAGAAAGCCCGCGACCAAGTTTTGAGCAAACTCAGCCGGCGGGCTTTAATTTGCACGTCGGAATTGCCCGATTAGATAACTTCGTATCTCACGGGCTAAATTGTTAATGAATGCAACAAGCATCCATGCTGTCAAATAACAAACTAATATCGTAATCGGAATATATAAAGAGAAATCTTAAATATTTTAACCACGGATTCACACGGATTAACGCGGATTTCAAAAGGGTCCCTATTACATCAAGAAACGATTACGCAGGGCAGGCAAGATTTCAGGAATTTTTTACAGATGGTTTTTTGATTAAAGAACCGATCCCGATGATAATAACGCAGAGAAGAACTTCAATGGCAGTTGCGAAATCATTTAGAAAATCGAGAAGGAATAATTGATAATCAGAATATTTGTCCCATAAACCAGCATAAGCAAGAGATTGGTCTGTACTAAAATTGCCAATAAGGGCAAAAAGGATTCCGAGGCCTCCGGCGATTTGTAAAATAACGCCTAATGTATAACTGGCAGCAGAAGAGGTTATTTGCCTTGATTCAAGACGTTCTATTACGACCGGTAGGAGAGATTGAGAAGGTGGTTCTTTGTAAAATTCGGCAGTAAATAGAGTATCACAATCAAGGCACTTGATTTTCCTGCCGCGATATTCATAAGGGCTTTCTTGAATCTTATTACAGGTTGGGCATTGGGTTTTCACGCGTTTTTTGCCTTTTTGGCTGATAGTTCTTTTTTCTCAGGACCGAGGGCTTTGCGCAATTCATCGAGGGCGGTGGACTCTTCGGATGAGAGGATTTTATAACCCGGCTGGGTCATTGTCGAGACGATTTTTTTGATTGCCTCGACGCGGGCGGTGCGGACGGCCGATTTTGATTCATCCGCCGAACCAATTGCTTCGGTGATTATTGCCATTTTCTCATCGTTAGAAAGTCGTCCTAACAAGATGAGACCGGCAGATAGGATATTCTTCAACCCGAAAATTGGCATCAATTCCTCTTTGATTTTCCGGGCGGTTTCTGTCAAATCGACTGTTGTTTTGCCCATATTGGTAAATTTATCAAAAATATTTATCCTTGCAAGTTTATATTTAATAAGCATTTACATATTCATTTGGTATCATTTTCACATTTTGGTATATTTTGGTATTGACCCCAGCCGATAGATAGGTAGAATTTCAGAGTATTATGAAAAAGAAGATAACGGCAATCAGTTTTTCGCATAGTGATGACCCGGAGCTTATCGACAAGATAAATGCGGTTTTGCCGTATCAATACACCCTCGCTCATACAATGGTTAAAGCCATCCTCCTTGAATGGTTAGATAAACGGATCGCCGAACTCGGAATCAATGTTTACCAGGAGCAAGCTCAGCCGGCTGTCGGCTGAGATTATTAATCCCCGCCGGATAGAGAACCGGCGGGTTTGAAAATAGCGGGGTCCATCCCGAGGATATAAATGATAGACGAATGATGATAGACGAAGGACGACAAAAAGTCAAGGAGAAAATATGAAAATCGAATTAACATTCACAGAACCGCTTTTGGCCACTTGTTCAGGCAATAAGGAGCTTGCCACTGAATTCATCCTGGGCAAAAGACCGGAAGGCGTGGCAGAGGACGAAATAGAATCCTTGCCGGAGGAGGACATTAAGAAATCTTCTACCGTGTTTATGCGATTAGAGGATGGGATACCTTTTCTCTGGGATTACCAGGTTAAGGGTTTTCTAAAGGACGCTGCGGGGATGCTGAACCGCACAATGACCAAAGAGGACCAGTTAAAGGCGCATAAGAAACTTATTGATGGCCTGGTATTTGTCAAACCCCGCAAGATACCAATTCGACTTTCAGGAGAGATAACAATTCTGGAACGGCCGTTACGGGCCCAGACGGCACAGGGAGAACGAATAGCCCTTGCCCGCTCGGAATCCGCACCCGCCGGCTCAAAGATTGAATTCGAGATTATCTGCCTCGATGAGAAACTCGAAAAGGCCGTAAAGTTGTGGCTTGATTATGGACAATGGCGGGGATTAGGCCAGTGGCGTAATGCAAGTTATGGTCGCTTTAGTTGGATTGAAATTGCATAGCAACGGCTGTGCATGGCGTGGAGATGTATTGCACCGCGAAGGCACAGTTAAGCAAGGCGACGCTGAGCAAAGCAAAGGCACGGTTCAGCGAGGCGGCGCTTGGCAAGGCAAAGGCAAAGTAGAGCTGGGTATTGTACGGCAAAGCAAAGCAAAGGCAAGGCGCGGTATGGCGGTGCGAGGTATGGCGAGGCGAGGCAAAGGCAAAGCTTAGGATGTGATGAGTAGAAGACAGAATACAGAAGACAGAAGGGAAAGTCAAGGGAAAAATGAAGGAATTTTAGATTGCGAATTGTAGATTGTGGATTGCCCGGCAAGGTCTGCGAAAGCCCTATTGAGGTCTGCAGAACACGCAAGTGAATAACCTTCGCGGTGTGGTATAGGTTAAACGCCGCATTGGTTTGGATTTTAAGATGCTTAAAAAAATCATCATACATCTGATTATTACAGGGATTGCCATCTTTCCGATGACAGGGGCGTGCCTATTCGCAAGGGCATTATCACCGTTTTTCAAATGATAAGCGATAAATCCAGCAAGGGTATCGCCCGGCAAAGTTGAACATAGCAAAGGCACAAAGGCAAATGGTTAAAACCGAACCAGAATTTAAAAAAGGCGACAGATTGAAACCCACCCCTGGTATGGTTGGTGCTTATGGCTGCGATGAAAACACACGGGCAATATTTATCGAAAAAGTTGAGGGCGGATGTATCCGCATAAGAAGATTAGACAGAGAAAGGTCGGAAGTTTTTCATCGAAGCTCCTGGGTAAAAGATTGAGAGAATTTTAACCACGGATTTCACGGATTAACACAGATTTTAGATGAATGATGAACGGAAAATTAACTTTATAAGAGGATTTAGGGTGGGAATGGTCCTCGGAATTATTCTCTCCTTAATTTTGTTTCTCCTGACTGGGACGGGGGGCCGTGCCCCCGCCCCGGAAAAGAATCCTGCTTCCAGTGGCGTAAGCCATCCCCGAGCGGAGTGGGAAATCGATACTCATAATAATCCTCCTTCCAATTCCGGTAGGTCTGAAGGGTCAGGCCTGCCGGCGTCATCATACCGCACCGCAGACGGATGCCTGATCGGCGGCCAACCCCCGGCTGCCGACCAAATTTTATCAACCTTTTCACAGGCCACCCTACTTCATCCTGCGGACTACGCAGGACAGGCAGATTGGTTGGATGACCTAATAGAGCGAATCTGGCAACAGGAATCATCGGGACGGCTCAATCCGCCCGATGGGGATGACGGCAAGGCGATAGGCCCCCTGCAAATTCATCAGGAGGCCCTCACGGACGTCAATCAACGGTTCGGACTGAACTTCACCCTCGATGATATGCGGGACATCAAGAAGGCAAAGCTCGTCGCAAAACTATACATCACAATGTACCTCGATAATAACCTCGAAGAAATTTCAGCAAGGATTTTTCATTACGGACCCGCCGGCTGGCGGGGAAAAGATGTCGATGGATATTGTGAGAAAATAAAAATAGTCACAGAGAACACAGAGACCACAGAGGTAAAAAAATAAATGGATATAAGAGACGGTAAAATTTTAACAGCAAAAGAAGTGGCAACTCTATCGGAATTTGACAAGCAATTTGTTAAGCCAATGAAGATATTTCCCACAAAAAACCAATTATCCAGTAACAGAATCGGAAGAAATGAACCCTGTCCCTGTGGTTCCGGTAAAAAATTTAAGAATTGTTGTTTATTACCATCAACCACTTTGCCCCAGAGAATCATTAGATGAATACTGGGAAAGAATCAAATGGCAAAAAGAAAAATAAAATCAAACGAAGGCCGATTGCTTGCAAAAGCTCGTGATAAATTTTTTCGAGAAAATCCTACATTGCTCGGATTGGGAGCGGCGGGGATATATCTTAAAAACCGTTTAGAAAAAGCATTTATTTCAGGTTGGGATGCCGGAAAAAAATATGAACAATGAGCAAGTAACGACAATTGAGGCGGTGGTTTGTCCAGAATGTTTTGTGCAAATGCCGGGGACCAAGGTCCTGCCATCACAGACAAATCGATACCACACGGAGTTCAGGACATATTTAGGATACTGCTCTAAATGCAACTGTGGCTATGAAGTCGTCCAATTCAAGAGAGAGAACCAGTGCCGTTGGGTCATCCATAAATACCAAAAATATCCGATAAAACAAATCGGCTCGGATGGTAATTCCTTCGTATCACCGATGAAGGATTTGTCACCAATCGGACAATATCATTCTTCGGGCAAATGGATACCACTTAACGAATTACCGGAGCCGGCGCCGATAGTAACCGGGCCCGGGAGAGAATATGACCAGGGATATACGCCTGAAACGAGCGAACTTTGGCTCAATTTGCAAAAGGCATTAAACGTCGTAAATGTGGCGATAGAGTGCCTTGTAAGGCATTTTCAGAAATGACCGTTCAAACTTTAGCCACAGAAAACACCCCGCTTCATCCTGCGGGCTACGCAGGGCAGGCAGAGAGCACAGAGAAAAAAAACCAGCTTGCCGAGGAGCTTATCAATATCCCCGCATCCAAAAGAGATAAGGCAATTCGCCGATTAGGAATCATTCAGCAATTCAATCAATTCCACAGGCAAAACGACGCGACAAAGAGAGATGCGATAGACCTGTTTGTCGCCGGCAATCAGGAATTAACCAGAACCACTTTATACCGATGGCTTGCAAAATATCATCAGCAGGGACTTTTGGGACTTGTCGATAAACGCGGGGGAGGCAGGTTCGAGAACGAAATCATAAGCGAAGAGGCGTTCGAGTTTTTCAAGTCACTATATCTGACCCAGCAGCAACTGCCGTTAAAAACCTGTTGGTGTAATATCAACTACATCAACCAATCACAAAAACGTGGCTGGAAGATACCGGAATTATCTATGATGTATCGAATCGTCAAGGACCGGATACCACTTGCAGTCAGTGTCCTGCACCGCGAAGGCCTGACCGCATACGAGGCCAAATGCGCACCTTATATCGAAATTGACCCCGACAGCATCGAGCCGAACCAGGTCTGGGTCGGAGACCACAGCCAGTTCAATTGCTGGGTCAGGTACCAGAACAGGTGGGTAAGGCCCTGGATGACGGTCTGGCAGGACCTTAAAAGCAGGATGATTGTCGGCTGGTATCTATCAATCATTCCAAACCAGACGACAATCCTTTTGTCAATGAAAAGAGCAATCGAAAAATTCGGGCCACCGGAATCGGTCAAAATCGATAACGGCAGGGATTACGACAGCGAACTATTTACCGGCGTTACAAAACAGGTTAGGAAAGCACTCGGCAAGGATTGTATTGT
>Ga0315289_10002342_pt1 | contig 29092 bp, 22 predicted proteins | sample YL17G11_40_MG_FD_203452 | JGI IMG/M metagenome (GOLD analysis project Ga0315289, IMG submission 203452) | Sediment microbial communities from Yellowstone Lake, YNP, Wyoming, USA - YL17G11_40 | ecosystem: Environmental > Aquatic > Freshwater > Lake > Sediment | place: USA: Wyoming | collected... | reverse complement strand
GACAGGATGAGGTAGGGACTTTATATTGTGTAACCGTAGATGTGCAATCGCTGGAAGATAAACAGGTGACGGTTCGCGATAGAGATACCATGAAGCAGGACCGTGTCGGTATCGATAAATTGAAGGATTATTTATACACAAAACTTATTTAAAATTATAAATCCTAAATTCGAAATCATAAACAAATTCTAAATCCTAAATCCCAATGCCTTAAACCAATAAGTTTAGAATTTGGAAAATTAGGATTTGTTTAGAATTTAGATATTAGAATTTAGAATTTATAACAAAAGGAGATAAAAAGCTATCTCCTCTTAAATAATAAACTATTTTAAAAAATTTTACAACTTTAATAATATTTCAAAAACATCATCCATTGTTTCTATTTCTTTTTCTAAATCTTCCTGTAAATACTCTAGTAATTTCTCGCGAACAAGCAAAGGGTTATTATCATAAAGCATAATGGAAAGATCTGGCGCAAATCCCTTTAAACTAAAAAATAATTTCTTTACAATAGGGGGCTTATAAATAATGTAAAAATTTTTAATTTTATCGTAGGTAAACAACTGATTGCCTAAGATTATTCCTTCTTCGGTGATTTGAAAATTTATATCCCTCGGCGGATAATAACTTTTTAAAAAAACTATAAAAATAACCAAAATGATAACTAAGGCAAAAAGAAAATTGGCAGTAAAAATACAATAAATAATCAAAACCAATGCGCTGATTAACATCACCAAATACCAAAGCATAGTTCTTTCATGAGTTAGATATTCTGGCACAACCCATTCAAAATAGACCCTGCCAAAATCACCTTCTCTGATAAAATTTTCTTGTGTTGTTATATTTTCTTCTGCCATAAATTTTTATTATTAATCTTTTGACATTATTTTATTTTTTTGCTAAAATATGATAAAGCAACGGCTTTTGGAGAGGTACCCAAGAGGCTGAAGGGGCGGGTTTGCTAAACCTGTAGGTCGGGGTTTTTCCCGGCGCGGGGGTTCGAATCCCCCCCTCTCCGATCGGAACTATAACAATAAACGATAACGATAACTATTTATTTTTATTTTTGTAAATGATTACTGAATCCTCTTAGTTGCTTAGCAATGTTTTCCGCTTTAGTTAAATATAATTCATGCGTTTCTGTTTTAATATAACCATCGTCCTGAGCACAATCTAAACCAGCAACTACTTCGTCTAAAGAAGTCAAAGCGCAATTCATAAAACTATTTGTATCTTTATCAGTAGAACGGTTAGCTCCCTCTGCAATATTTAATACTAATGAATTTAGCGCCCTTCGAATTTGATCTGTCAACAGAAAACGTTCTTCTTTAGGAAAGTGATCCTTCATTAATAGATTGACTTCTGTACGGAAATTTCTTGCATCATTATAGACTGGCCAATTGCGGAATCTAAATGCCATATTTAATAGTTATTGTTATAGTTATTAGTTATTGTTAAAAACATGGAGAGGTGGCAGAGCGGTCGAATGCACCGGTCTTGAAAACCGGAGTCCCGTTTACGGGACCGTGGGTTCGAATCCCACCCTCTCCGCCTTCGCCCTCCGTAGCTTTAGCGAAGGAGGGTCTAAAACTGAAATTTTCTAAGTCAGGCTTCGGCGGATTTTGATCCGCTTAATCGATTAATAATTATCCCCTTTTAATCTTCCCTTTGAGCAATAACTAAACTGTAAATTTCTCTAAAGCCATTGTCGCTTAATACTTTTGCGCATTCTTTTAAGGTGCTACCTGTTGTCACTACATCATCTATTAAGATGATTTTTTTATTTTTATAATTATTATAATTATTTAAACTGAAAGCATTTTGCACATTTTTTTGTCTCGCCTGCCGATCTAAGCCGATTTGACTATGGGTGTTGATTTGCCTAAAGATAAGCTGAATAAGGGGGATTTGAAAATACTCGGCAATTTTTTTAGCTATCAAAACGCTTTGGTTAAATCCTCTAATTAACAGCCTCTTTTTATGCAAAGGAACAGTAACTATTATACTATTTTCATTAGTAATATCAAATTGCTCAAAAATTTTATAATGTTTTAAAAATTTTATAGCTAAATTTGCCAAAATACTGCTAATTTCTTCAATATATTGATATTTCAAGCTGTGAATTAATTCTTGCAAAATTTTATTATTATAATCAGCTACTACCCAAATTGTTTTTATAAAAGTACTTTTTTGGCAGTTACTGCAAATTTGCCCCAAAATTGATTCCTGATGGCAAAGCGCACAATTAAATCTATTATTTATTTCCAGCTTCAACAGGCAACTATTACATAAATAAACGCCTTCTTGCCTACAACCAAAACATTCTTTGGGAAAAATCAAATCTAAAATAAAATTTTTAATTCTTTGCCATTCCATAATCCTAATTTCCTATTCCATATTACTAATTTCCCAAACTATTGCCAATAAACTCCGTTGACTTTCCATTCATTATTAACTTTTATTAATTTTAATAAGATATCCTGATAAAAAATTCTAGGATTATTTAGGGTATTATTAAATTCCTGTCTCTGTGTCTTTACTAAAATTTCACTTGTACCCGCTTGTTCATCTAAACTATTAATTTTGGTGGAAATAGCCTTAGTTTCTAAAGCATAATAAGTATCGATTGAAGGATTTTGTTTCTTTAACTGTTCTTTATAGCTTGCCGCCCATTTTCGGACCGACTCTGTCATAAATATTGATAATTCTTCAAAATTTCGATAATCGCTTTGATTTGAATAGCTGCCGAATCTTTCTGCAAACGAAGAAGCAATAAATAATATATTTTGCTTATCTGCTTCGTTTGATATTGGTATATTACTCAAGGCCTGCACATCTGCTAAAACCCTACTATTACCTACATTGAATGTGCTAGGCGTAATTATTTGAGGCGCGGGCATAGGTATTTGGTTCAAATTTTCATTAACATTTGCGATCTCCGGTCCTTTGAAGAATACCAACATTAAATAAATAATTGCTGCAATAATTAAAAGAATTAAAAAAATTAGCACGATCCAAATTTGTTTTTTTCTCTTTATTATTTCGTCTTTAATTGGCATAATAAAAAATTAGTAATTTATATTCCCATTTCTTGGACTCCCCTAATTTTTTTCGGAGTAATATTTTCAGCCGGCGCTACCTCCTCTTCCTCGCTTGTTTCTTCTTCAAATTGACGTTTGGCCGCTTCAATTTCCAAAAGCTGCTTAGGATCGCTAGTTATCAGCTGGTCTTCATTATATGAAGCGACTACTTTAATTGCAGCGTGCTTATTGCCTGCGAAAAAAATACCCTCTCCAACTCCACCCTCTAAAAGTAGATATTTTTCGCCTTGGGTAAGCAAGAAAATTTCCTGAACATTATCAATTGCGGCTGGAGATTGCCGTAAAAGCATCTGCAGGGCTGAATTTGTGACTATTGCTTTGCCATACGGACTGTTTAAAAAATCATTGACATCCTGAGTAATAGTGGTCACGCCTAAATAATATTTACGGCATCTTTTTACTAAAGCAAAAATAAATTTTGCCGAATCCTCATGTGTCATTAGCCACCAGGCCTCATCAATTACCAAAATCCTCTTTTTTATCTCGGAACGAATAACATTCCAGATATAATTAATTATGCTGTAAAGAGCAATCGGCCGCAATTCATCTTCCAAATCTCTAACGCTAAAAACAACTAATTGATTTTTAACGTCCACATTGGTTGGCTGATTAAATAAGCCCGCAAAAGTGCCATTGGTATATTTATTTAATTTCAAGCTAAGCTCTCTGGCTCCTTCCATGCCTTCTAAAATAGATTGCAAATCACGCATTATTGGCGGTTCAATTTTTGCTAAATCAGATTGCGGGGTAACATCTTTACTGGCATAAGTTTCTATTAAGGCCCGGTCTAAAATTGCATCTTCTTCAACATTAATTTGACCAAACATTACTTTCAAAAGTCCCTTTAGTGTAATTACTGCGCTGCGAATTATATCTTCAGCAGTAGCATCCCCAATGGCTCTGGGCAAATCAAAAGGGTTTATTTTATTTTTGGATGATAAAGAAATATCTATGTAAGTCCCGCCCACGGCCTCGCAGAGATGCAAATACTCTCTTTCTGGATCAATAATTATTATATCTGTGCCCAGCATCAAGCTTCTTAAAACTTCTAATTTCACTGAATAACTTTTACCCGCGCCCGAAGTGGCAAAAATAACATAATTAGCATTTTGTAAAGAAAATCTGTCAAAAAGAATTAAGCTATTATTATGCCGGTTAATGCCATATAAAATACCATTGTCTGAAGTCAGCTCTGAAGAAATAAAAGGGAAAGAAGACGCCACCGGAGATGTATTCATATTAAAAGATACCATCAGTTCATCAATACCTATAGGCAAAGTTGAATTAAATCCTTGCTCGGCCTGATAAAAAACCTTTTTGCTGTAAATTAATTTGCCCCCAAATATTGATTCAATTTCTGCAGTTAATTCATCCAATTCTTCTAAAGTATTAGCATAAATTGTGACATATAATGCGTACTGAAAAAACTTTTCAGTCCCTTGGGTCAAATCATCGCGTAATTTTTCAATATCATTAATGGCTGTTTCCAACATTGGATCGCGAGGGGCGCCCTTTTCGATATCAGACATTAACTGCGCCTGCATATTGCCGACTCTTTTCTTTAATTGCTTCAAGATAAGATCGGATCTGACTGCATAAAAAAACATGGATACGTCCAAAGTTTTACTCAAATTTATGATTGGCGTAAACCAACCGACCGATATATATCTAGGATAACTTAAAACAAATAATGTCCGGCCATAACTTTCATTTAAACGAAAATATGTCGGCTTAACTTCAAAAGAGGCCGGGGCGATTATATCTTTTATCTCGACTAAACCCTTACGATATATTTTTTCTTCTTCCAGCGTGATAGTTTCCGCTTTTAAAGCTTCGGCTTCGCGCCTTTTGATTTCCGCAGTAGATAAGACTGCGGCTTTTTTTTCTGGAATATTTGTTTGTGGTGTTAGGGGAATTGCCATAAATTAAATTTCAAAACCTACTTGACTTATATCCCGCAGCTTCTGATTTTGGCTCGTTTTTGGGTTATAAGTATTATAATAAAGCTCAATTAGACTTTGCGTATCCAAAAGCACCGCCTCCAAGCCAAGACCTTTTAAACCAGATAAAACATTACTAATTCTTAAACTCAAGGCCTCTTGATATTCCATAAATTTTTCTTTTTTCATCTTAATAAATTGTCCGGCCTCAAATAATTCTTTAAATCTTTGCCAAAAATTCTTGGCTTTATCGCCCATCGGATTATAAGGTATGACTATAAAAAATCTTTTGGTCATAATTTCTCCGATTTCAATCAGCTCATTAATATAATCTATATAGCTAATAATTTGTATTTTTAATAATTCGTTGGTCTGAACTTTTTGCGCTTCCTGCAGCCTCCTGATATAACTTTCAATATCTAATTTCCTTGATTGAACAATGATTTGCAAAGGATGATCTAATGAATTTAAAAATTCAATATAACCATAAATAAGGGCGTTTTGCTCCTCTTCCGACTTGAGCGCGAAATTAATGCTTGAGCATAAAACTACCGCGCGCAAAGTGCCGTCTTTTAAAATAACCGTATTATCTCTTATTTCCGAGATGCTTAAATATTTTTGAGTTGCTGGTTTTGGCATATATCCAAAATAATTATTCGTGTTAATTAGTGATTTAAAATTAGCCTGCCCCGCATTTAATGAGCGGAGCGAATTATAGTGCGGGGTGGTTCAGTTATCATATTTATTCTTCCTCCCGATAAGCGCCCCCTGTATTAACAATCAGCGATAAGCTTGATAATCTGGAAAATTCTAGCGGTTTTTTTGTTAAAATTTCTTTTTTAACTTCAGCTTTTTCCAGCGACGGCAATGCTTTGATAATTTCTTTGCCCCAAATTCTAAGACTTGCGCGCCTTAAAGTCTGAATCAAATTTAAAAAGAAAAAGTGGAAGGGCATGCCATTGATTTTTAAAAAAGCGGCAATGGCAAATATGCCGGTTAAAAGGACTGCAATGACTATAAAGGTATTGAAATAAAATAATTTATAAAAAATAAAATCTAGCATGCCGGCTACCATCATGATTAAAAATTGGCGGGTAGTAATCGGCCCGATTATCTTGCTTTCCACGTCAATAAATTGCGGCACTAAAAAGTGGCTTAAACTTGCTTCCTGTTCTTCTTCGGCCATAGGTTAATATTTTAATTCTTTATTAAATTGCATGATTGCTTTAAATTCTCCCTGGGTTAAAGTTTGCTTGGCATTAATAATTTCTTCAATTGATTTGCCTTCTTTAATCGCTTGATTCATTATTTCAGCATAGTCCTTATAGAGCGGGCTAATTTTCAAGGCCTTGATGCCTTCAACTTTTTTTATAACTGATTCATCTTCTAAAAGCTCCAACTTAGCCATGATTTTATTGGCTGCTTCATTGGGATCTCTGGACAAATGCCTGAAATCTTCAATTTTTAGCCCTGCCAATTCATCTACTGGCCCAACTAACTGCGGTTCGGTAAAAACCCTGACATCTTCCATTTTGGGTCGGCTGGTTTCAGAACTTGTCTTTGTTATTAAGGGCTGATTTATCTCTCGGTTTATTTGCTGGCTAGCTGGCTGGGGTTGTGGTGCTTTTGGCATCTGGGGTAAAGCAGCGGGCTGCGACGGCTCGATTGTCTCTTTTTCTGGCGCCTCAATTTCTTCTTTGCTTTCCAAAAATTCTTCTTTTTCTTCAATCTCATTAACTAATGGAGTTTTTGGCTCAGAACCAATTCTTGCTATTTTATCGAGTTGTCTCTTAATCGCCTCTTTTTGATTTAATTCCTCAAAAGGCACACCTTTTTCTTGCAGCAAATGATGAATTGTTACATCCTGGCCAGTCAGCTTTTCTTGGGCTTTAAGTTCTGCCTTCGGCTTGGCTGAAACATCAATATCGACATCTTGCACACTATTTAAAGTGGCAACAGGCGCTATCGCTTCTTTATTTACTTCTATTTCTTCTGCCGGTTCAATATTTTCAGTTGGTTCAATGTTTTTAGAAGCCTCATAATTGGCAACTATTTTATTTATATCAACTTTTCCCTGACTTAATCTCTCTTTTGTTAGTGCTAAAGTCGCTTGTATATCTTTAAAAATATCTTCTGGCATACCCAAACCGCCGATTTTTATTGACTTAATTAAATTATTCTTTAATTCTTCTGAATTAATATCACCCTTTAACCAGCTGGCAAGGTAATCATAAAATCTATTTTTCAAGCCCGGGGGATTTATTTCAGCATCAAAAAAATCTAAAATTTCATCGCCCATTTTCATTATATTATATCTTTCGGCAAATTCTTCTTCAGCTAAATTTTTAAAAAAATCAATTTTTGCCTTTTGGTCAATGATATTTATTTTTAATTCATAAGCTAATTTAGCTGCCTTTTGGAAATCTAAATTATATTGTTTTTGTAATTTCTCTGGCAAATCAAGCTCTGTTGTTTCATTAAATAAAACAGCGGCTAATAAGCTGAAAATTTCTTCCTTTTTATCTGCCAGCCCATGTTTTTGCAATATTTCCAAAAATTTATCGCCGTATGTTTCTAAGTCGGCTAATGTAAAATTTTTTTCTGCCATAATATTATTTTAACCTTTCTTTATTAATTTAAGAAGATCGGATTGCAAATTTCTCCAACCCTCCATTCTTGTTGATTGTTTACGCTGCGTATCTTTTAATCTTTCTCGTAACTTCCTCTTAGCTTGTTCTGTAGGCTCGGTTGATATTTGTTCTTCTAAAGCAGCTATCTCGACCTCATAACTATTAGACGCAGTAATCATATCTTTAATTTGATTTTTAATCGTATTTAATTTTGTTTCTAAGCCTGTTAAATTAAAATCTTTAGGTCTTAAAGCGCTGCTAGCAATTTCATTTTGCATCTTATTCAGCATAACATTTATAGCAAATGCTAATTCTTGCATATCAACTTTAGATGGATCTTTGCCAGCCGTTAAAGAATTTATACCACTAAAGAAGGAGGATAAATCTATTGCAGCAGAGTCGCGAACTGAGCTGCCATCTTTTGATCTTTTTTCTACTTCTTTTCTAATGCCTAAAAATTTTTCCGCCAGCTTATTGGCCACAGAATCAGTCGCTGCTGTATCATTGCCAGTATTTTGTAAAACTTGTTTTATTCTTTCAGCTACGAGGCGTATTGCATCTTTCATCGGCATATTCTTAATTTGATTGATTATCGGACCAATAGCATCATCTAGGGCATCTGTGCCCTGGTCATTGACTACAGTACCTTCTTCGCCTGCTACATTAGAGACAATACTATTAACTTGACTGGAAACACCCTCTTCTTTCTTTCTCTTGCCAATTACAGAATTTAAATTCTCATTTTCTTCTTCAATATCAAATCCTTTTCTCACGCGGCCATCAGTATCATATCTAACGCTAGTGGCTTTTATATAATTCTGCGTTCTTTCTAAATCATCAACTGACATTCTGCTTGCTGCCTTATCCATTTGTTGTACGGTTTTAGAATTACCAAATTCTTTAGAACTAATTTGATCAAAATCAGTTTTCCCCAAATCTTTCGCTATCTGCTCTCTTTCCTGTTTAAATCTTTCTGGATTATCTTTTAGAAGCTTTAATCTCTCTTCATTATTGCCAACTAAAAATTGCGCTTTTTGATTGCCGTTTTCAACCTGTAAATCTGATAAAGAACTGACATTTTTTATATTTCGAGCTGCGCCAATTAATTCTGCTACGGCCAGCTCAATACCTTTTGCGGCCACATTAAAAGAATCAACATTATCATGAACACTTGCATATTGTGAAGTATTGGTTCTGGCCACACCTTCTGTTTGTTCTTTTCTCTCCAAATAATCAAGTTCTGTAGCCCTGCCAAATTTATGAAAAGCGTGTTTGGTCCTTAGGGGATCATCATCGCCAATTTTATTCTTTTGAATCCAATCCTGATACTGATTAGATGAATCTTCAATGGATGTTAATACATTCCGCTGATCACTGTTTCCCCGCTTCAACCTATTATATTCTTTACTTTTTGGATTAATACCATACGTACCATTATCTTTTTTCTTAATCAAATCATGAAAATCAATATCATTGAAAATTTCATTCATTTGATCAGGAGTTTTATTTAACTGCTGGGCCATTTCCAGTATTATCTGCTGCTTAACTGCCTCCAAGCCTGAAGTATCTTCAATTTCATTAGTTGCGGGATTAAATTTATATGGTGAAAAAGAAGGCCTGCTGCCATTCTTTTTTTCTGTTAGCTCTTCAAGTTCTTCAAATAAAAGAACCTGCTCCTGCGGATCCTTATCCTGCATAAATCCTGTTTTTTGTCTTACTTTATCTAATTTTTTCTTGGTCAATTTACCGCCGGCAGCATATGCTCTTAAAGCACCCTCCATCATTTTAGGATCATAAGCTTTTTTACCATCGACCATATCATTAATTAATCCGCCGACTTCTTTCATATTCTTAGGGTTGATCTTAGATGTTTCATTAAATACTCTCTCTGATTCTTTCTTATCAATTTCTCTGTTATCTTTATTTTTGCCCGAAATAGAGGTAGAAAGACGTGCACGAAATCTTTTCCCTGCATATTCTCTTTTGGCTTTAGGGGCTAAATCAGCCAAACCAACTGCTGCGCCTAAAGCTGCTTTAGGAGCTTTGCTAGCTAATTTTAAAGCCATTTCTGGAAGCGCTAATATTCCGCCAGCGGCTGCTGCTAAAACCGGTAAAACTGTTTTGCCTCCTTCTTTGCCTAATTCTGCACCAGCATAACCTGTAGCCGCCTTACGCCCTTTCTCTACCATTTTACCTCCCCAACCTGCTAATCTTCCTGGTGCGCCAGCTACCCACTCGCCTGCCTTACCTCCCTTTTCAGCCACAATTCCAGCGCCAGAAACAAGCCTGCCAGCTCCCTTAATCGCTTTTCCCATTATTCCTTTTTTTTCTGTGGCCTCCATCCCCAAACCAGCTGCTTTTATTTTACCCGGTGCTCGGGTAATGGCTTTGCCAACTCCTCTCATACCGCCTGCAGCTTGATATCGTTCTGAAACACCTTTGGCTAATGGCTGAACTACCTGCCGATAAGCTCCTTTAGCCGCGCCTTTGACAGCCCTGCCTGGCATAGCGGCCGCGCTCGATGCTGCCTTACTAGCCCGGCTTTTGACTGCATTAACTGCTTTAGCGCCCATAGAGCCGCCTGCCACGCCAAAACTGGCTGACTTTTGCAAACCAGCGACTAACATCACTATACCGATTATAAAACCTGTTAAATTTTCCAGAGAACCAGCCCGTTCACCACCCATATTTGTCGCTTTTCTTTTGTCAGCTGGATAATTAGAAAACATCTGGTCCTGATTGATTTTCACCATTGTCAGCAAAGAAATCCATAAAAAAAAGGCAATAAAGGGACCGATTACGCAATAATTGAAAAACTGATTCCACCAGTCATTGGCAAAACTGCTGACTTTTCCTGCAGCGCCTTCAAAAGACCAAGCAAAAAATGCCAAGGGAGAAAAAACCACTAAAATCCACAAAGCCACCATTCTAAAACAAAGGATGACACAAAAAATTAAGACCGTAACTACAGTCGTAATGGTAAATAATAAAGCCAACATTGAACCAGTCAGTGACAGCAGCCCCTTTTTCCAATCCACTTGCCCGGTCGCACCTTCCGGAGCCAAACTAAACCAGTCAGTAACTTTTAAAGCATTAAAAATATTTCCGGCGGTAATATCTTTGAAAGCATTAACAAAAGTCAGCATTAGAACTTGGAAAAAATCAATGATCAGACCGCAAATTGTTTTACTGAAATTTACTAATATCGCCATGACTAATAAACGCGATAAAAGTTTATTCCATTGGTATTTTTCAATTTTTAAAACAGTCACAAAAGCAATAAATAATAAGCCCAGGACAAAAAACATATTAACCAGGTCGCGCAGAATTTTCCAGCCCTCATTGACGTAAGGATTATCAATAAATTTGTTATAACCGGCAATCATTACTACAAATTCCATCAGCACGATTAAAAGCCGCCCTAATAATGAATTTATGCCGTTTAAAATCATGGTCACAAATTCCAGGGCGCCAGTTACTGCCTTGCCCACCAAATCATCCCACCAGGCATGGGCAACAAGCGGATAAAAAATGATGGCCAATAAAAAAATTAGCGGTAATATTTTAAGTAAAAATATCCTGATCTTAAAATATTTTTTATGATTTTGCTGGGTTAAATTTGTATTTTGCATGGTCATAATAAATCAAATTATGGCTTGATAATACAGGTCTTTGTTTCTTTCTGCCAAAAACAAAGGGGGTTTAAATTGCAATCTGCTTGCAACGTGTCCAATTTGCAGGTATCAATATAAAATGGGAAATAAGACAGGCAAGCATAGGGCTGATAATCATAGGCAGAGCCATATATTCTCTGGTAAATATTATCATAAAGCGGATTTAAGGTATCATACTCCAAACACATATTTTCCAGACCGGCAAATTTCGTTACTTTTTCAATCTCTTTGCAGGTATCGGTCGGCATTCCGGATTTTGTCTCGCAAACTCCAGCACTTTCAGAGCAGTCTACGCCTACTTTTTCTAAAGGTCCGGTACAAATTTTTGTCACTCCGATTGGATTACTCTCGCTTATTTTATAATCTCTTGGGAAATAGCTGGCTGTATTAACAGCTTCAACTTTTTCATAAAAACAGCTATTGCCAATATCAGCCAGCTCAGTAATTGATGGGCTGAATAAACTTTGTAGGCCGGTAAAACCCTGCACTAATGACAATTGATATGGCAAGGGTGAAAAATTGCTGGGGAAAACTTCACAAATTGGTTTAACATAACGCTTATCATCCGTTACCAAATTTGCTAAAGTAGGATATGTTTTAAATTGCTCAATTATATCCAATTTTAACTCGGTTTCTAAGGGCAAGCGATTGGCAATAGTATAGCCAGAATAATCGCCAGCGCGCCATTCATTAAGCTGATTTATTGTCCCGCCGCCAAAACGGTAAATATAACCTTGTTGCCGCTGGAAATCACTGATTCTTTTGATATCCAATGGTGACTTATCATAATCGTAACGAACATTATCCATCTTAGCGGATAAAGTTATGCAAACTCCGCCGCTTTGTGCAGTGCAGAGATCAACATTTTGACATCTTCCCTTGGCGTCTTGCTGGGTGCAAACAGCCCATTCCTCGCAATTGCGATCTTTTTTAACCTGGATGGTTTCAAAAATATTTTTATCGCTATTGAAAAATTGCACGCAGCCGCTATCCCAATCAATGGTGCTACAGACAGAACGGTTTAAATTTTCGCCCTTATCAATCACATAATAACTGTCTTCGGTATTATCCTTGATCTCAATTAAATCATAATTTACGAAAGAATCAGGACAAAATTCATTGGTGGGGGCAAAAATGATTAACTCATAATCTTGTTTAGCATTTAATTCATGCCAGGTTGCATTAGCCGCAGTGCAGCCGGCTTTGTCTAAATAACTGCTATTACTGCACAAACCCGTTGGGACTGTGTATATGACTTCAACCTTTTTCCAGTCGGTTTCAGGTGCATATTTATAAATCTCTCCTTTAGGCAGCAAATTCCAAGTGCTAGCGCCGCTTTCGCACTCTTTTTGGGATGTATAAAGAGGATTATTACAATAACCGTCTAAAGAATTCAGCTCAAAAGCTGCGCCTGGCACTACTGGACAATCAGCCCCCCTGCCTGCTGCGCCTTCTGGCGATTGGAAATAAAAAGAAATTTTATAGGTTTTGCCTTTTTCTAATAAAGAAATTCTTTGAGATAATCCAAATACCTGCTCAGTCGAATCTTTATTTGAACGCTTGGATAATTGCAAAGCTTTTGTACCTTCCAGCACCTTATCAGTAAATATTTTATAACTGCCTAATCTTTCTGATTGCTTTGCATTCCATTGTGATAAAACTTCATCACTAATAAATTCAAACCCGCCATTAGCCACAAAATTCGGATTAATATCGACAAATTCAGTGCAGCCATTATATTTAACATCACATTGTCCGACATAGCCAGCGTACTTATTGGCCTCCTGGATTTTATAAATAGTAAATGGGGAGATCAAACATTTTACTCCTTGGCTGGCAGTTACTAACCATTCTCCGTTTTGGGCAAGGCAAAGATCTTTATCCTTAATATCTTCTAACGCAAAGGTGCATTGGCCATATTTTTCACTCCAAAAATATCCTTCTGCTTCGCAGCCAATTTTTGTATTAGGGGGCAGTGAACCGCAGCCAGAATTCGGATCGGCTATCTTAAACCAGCCAGACACATCTTGGCCATTAATTTCTTTTGTGTCATATTGGCAAAGCTTGGTCGCATCAATTTTATAATACTCAAAAGAGCCGGCTTCATTTCTTAACTCTGTACAGCCCAAAGATTCTTCATTGCACATAATAGCATAAGGCGAATCTATATAGATATCTGGTTTATTCTTCAAATAAATATCTTCAAATTTTCTCGTGCCTCCTGTTTCAAAAGTCTGCTTGCCCAGCTTTTGACAACCCTTATTTCCCGCAGTACAGCTAAAATTATTATCTAAAACATAAGTGGCTAATTCATCTTTAGGTACTGTATAGTTATCCAACGATTTTGTTGGATCATTACTGCTGTCATTGTCTTCATTGAAATTCTGCGTATTAGGATTGGTTGAATTATGAGTATCAATCAAAATCTGGCAGCCGGCCGCGCTGCTTCTGCATAAATTAGTAAAGGATTTTAAATAATGGGTCTGGGCAAGATAATCTGTATAGGCCTCACAGCCAAGCATTGGCGGCGGTTCATCAGCTGGCGGTGTAATGCCAAAGAAATCCTGATTGCAGGTGTCTGGCGTACTCCAGCTTTTTTTCACTACATAAACATTGTCTCTGATGACTTTCAAGACAATATTATCCAGATAAATTTTATCGCTGATTCCTCCAATAATTAAACTGCTGCTTTCCGGCAGATCCCAATCCACATAAATCGGACCCAGAGTAAAGTATTTCCAATTATTTGATAAATTTATTTTTTGATTAACTGTATCAGCAAAGGACTTATTATTGGGCGAATCTGTAAAATAAGCGGCTAAGACATCCCCTTGCGTACTAATGGATTTGGCCCAGAATGATAATAAATAAATATTTCCTTTTTGCAAATCAACTGTTTTATGAATTTCTGTTATATTAATAGGCACGGCTAAAGAATGACCGCCCAAAACAAGAGATTCGCTGGTTTTTTCTAAACCGCCTGTATCTTCCCCAGTTGTTCCAACATACCAGTCCAGCGTATTATCTTCAAAAGTATCAAAAATCTGATAATATACATTATTGCCCTGATTACCAATATAAGCGCGGCAGCCATTTGCCTCTGCGCGACAACTTATATTTTCCAGCGGGATAGCATCGTATAAACAAGCGTTTGCATCAATTTGCCAGCGGCCATTGGTGGCTTGGCAATTTTCCTGGGTGGATTCTATTTTGCGGAAGGGATGGCAATCATCAGAAACAGAAATAGTCACTCTGATATCCCGGTAATATTCTTTGCCATCGCTGTCAAAAAATTTAATGCAATTTAAATCATTCTGGCCCAATGTTATTTGGCAATCTCCAGATTGATCAAGTGTTTTGGGCGCACCACTGGCATCTTGCTGGAAAAGATATTTTATTAATTGAGGCGGGCCGGTTTCTGAACTCTGCCAGGTGAAAAAGGTCTTTTCCCCTAATCCTAAATTCGGCTTTATACATTGCCTCAAATAAGTAAAATAGCCAATACCCTCGCCGCCTCTGGCTACTTCATCCAAATTAGTAAATTGCGAACAGCCCACTTCGTCCAGGGTGCAAGCGGTGGCTGTCGTAGCAATAAAATTATCAAATAAGGGATCGGGCATTGGCTCATATAAAGTCGGCTCTTGTTTATATGTCTGATAACCAACGCATTCAGCCGGGCAATAATCCATTAAGCTGACAACCCCAGGAATCGCCGGCTCGCCATTAACAGGCGTATAAATCTGACAGCCTGCTTCTTCTGGCTGACAAACTTTCATATAATTTGAACAGGCTGGATCGTCGGGCCCATATCTATAACAGGCCGCCTGGTTAGCAAATACACCGACTCCATCTACTGGCAGATCCCAATAGCCTTTGTCGGCATTGCACTCATCTTCATACTTAGCTGCTAAGACCGGCGGCGCATCACCGCTTGTATAGCCGTGGCAATTTAATTCAGCCGGCGGTTTTTTATAATAGACTTTGCTGTTCAAATCATAATCACTATAAGAACGGTAAAAATCTAAATTTCTAACTTGTTCTAAAGAATTTAGGGCCAAAGAAACATTATCGATATAAACAATTGTTCCGCTCTCTTCCGCAGGCAAACTAATTCTCATTTCAATATCATTGCCGTCATTGGCAGTCATTAGAGTGCTTGAGGCTTCACTATATTCTTCACTTAGATAATAACCCTTGCTATTTATTTCATTTTCTCCGCCAATTAAGGAAAAAAGTATGGGGAAAGTCGGCGTGCGGTTGGCCTTAATATTGGCACTGGCTGTAAAGACATCGCCGGCTTTGGTTAAAATATCATTGGAAGAAAATTTACTCCTATAAATAAATTCTAATTCATATTCAGGCGCTAAATCTCCGGTATTAATTTGTACTTTTGCCAGCCCGTTTTGGGTATTGGTCCCGTCTTTTGATACATTGATAAAATTATTAAATGGGCCATAACCTTGCCACTTACCCAGTAAGCTCTGGCATTCTTTCTTAGAGGAATTATATTTAATCGCTCCTTGGCAATATTCCAGCCAAACCCCGTCGTTAGGCGGATTTTCACACGTATCCTTATCAGCCAAAATGCTAACAACCTGACCGCCTTTTTGGCATTCAGTTTTCCAAGTACCTGAATAATTTAAACAATCAGTTTTTTCTAATTTAGGATCTTCACAAAGATTATACTGCAAAATACTAGTTAAACAATATTCTCTAAAGGTACCGCCTCGATCAATGCAATCTGCTGATTCTGTCTCATTTTTATAGGCACCGACGCAATGCGCCCAATAACTTTGATTGGCGATGCACTCACTTTCATTAGTGCTAATGCCATCCAGACAAAGGCCTGACTCAACCCATTGACCATTATAAGTTAAACAAAGATCCTGCCTTTCATAATCATAATTAAAACAAGTATTATAATAGCTGCAATTGCCTTGAATTAAACAATTGGGAGAGGTCTGATTATAGCTATCGCAACTCGCTTTATCTGGTAAATTTTGCGATCCGATCTCTTGCTTTAAAAGCAGATCCCAATGTTCTGGGAATTTATTTTCCTGGCCATATTCAAAGCCTGAATCCGGCACTAAATTATTAGTGGAGTCGCGGTAAACGGTAAATTCGCTGCAACTTGCATCTGCCGCATAACAGGTTTCAGCAAAACGATTTAGATAAATTCTTTCTGGCTGACATTCGCCTTCTAGCCAGGTCCCGCCAGCTAACTGGCAATCGGTTTCATTACTAAATTCATTAAAAAAATCATGCCAGCTGGTATCGGATCCCATTTTAGTGGCATACCAATCACAACCGGCATTTTGCGCGCTGCAAATATCACTGCCGCTTAAAGTCTTTTTCAAATAAGATATTTCGCTTGTTTCATTTAAATTTTTAATCTGATAAGTGCGGCAGCTGTCAAACTCGGCGGGGCAGGGATTAACTCCAAACTGCCAGGCATTTTTTTCTTTGACGCAAAAGCCATATTGTTCATCTAGGCAGCCGCCTTTGCCATCTTCGTTCAAACAGCTGGCAAAATCATTGCAGCGCACAAAGCGTTCGCCATTAGAATTTGCCTGGAGTATCTCGCCGTAAGACTCGCCTGCTGCAGTCAAAGAACATTTCGTAGTCGGAATTTTTAAAACCCAATTGGGGTTTACCAGATTGCAAAATGCTGACTCATTATCATCAAAATCTCCGCAAATGCCGCTGCCGATTTTACTATAACTATCAACAACATATGCTAAAGTCGCATTGATAACCTCATTCATCTTTTTTCTATTATAGGCCTTTATTTCCTCGAGGGTTTTCTCCCCTTCTGTAAAGGGCTTAAAAAAACAATTTCTTAATCTCTGGGTAAGATAAGGGTTGGAAAGATTATTATAGCCCAAAGGAGTTGAGTAACCAGATGGGATTGCCACAATATCTTCAAAATTAGCATAATCAGGAATAGTGTCAGGGTCTTCAGAATCATAGGTCTTTCTAAAATTACAATCTCTAGCTAATTCAGCGGCTAATTCCAGACCTAAGGGCACGACCCTGCCTTTTCTTAATTTTTTAATATTAGCTAAATTATAAGTGCCTATTTCTTCTGTTTCTCCCCAGGAGAATTTATAGCTTCCTATCAGCTTGTTTTTCTCAAGTGCTGCTTTAATTGTCATTTTATCATTGATAGCTTGGGCAAAATTTGAATCAACCACATTATTGTAGATATTCGGGCTGACTTCTCCTCTCATAGTTGTTTGAAAATCAGACAATAAATCAATAACACCAGAAAAGGTCTGATTGATCTCAAATTGTTCAGCCAAGGTATCCACATAATCTTGTACGCCTTCAACCGATAATATGGGCTGGGCATAATAATCTTCGCTTCTTTGCTTCAGTTCGATCGGATTTTCTCCCACTGCCACCTTTTTTATTTTTTGCCGCGGCGTGGGCGGCCCTAACCTTTGCAACAATCTGGTGATATATTCATTCCATAATGTTTTCATAAATATGCCGACAGCATCAGCTATTATACTTTTAGTATACACTGTGGCAGTGTCATTTTGAGGATTTAAATCTTTAACCGCCTTTTCGCTGATCATTTTTGACGGGGTAAGCACTGTTTTGGTAATCACATCCTCTACCGGCTTCCAACCCTGATCAACGACTGACTGCAATTGGCGCTGGAAAAAAGAGCCCAAAGCCTGCTCTCTAAATTGCTTGTAGAGCTGGGTATAAGCAGCATAATTGTTAGCTTCGGGATTAAATACCCCTTTGGCCAATTGGGCATTGTAAGCTACTCCCTGCTCAAAAATTTCTGGCTTTAAATTTTGATTTAATTTATTTTTCAAAAAGTCAATGCCGGTTTTGATCGCATTGATTGTGTTTATGCCATAAGTGATTTTGGCAGTAACTTCATTTTCAAAAAGTGTAATGCCATAGGCGGCTTGGGCACCGGTAAAGCTGACCGGCTCTGGCACAGCATTAATTGTAAAATTATCATATAAAATTTGCTTGCAATTTTTTTCTAAATCAACCCGTTTTAAATTTTGGCAGCTTTTTAAATTTTCTAAAGTTTTATCAATTACTGGCAGCAAATCAGTGTCCTTATATTTATCAAATAATTTATTATATTCGATCTTTATGGCATCAATATTTTCAGGACCAACAGTATAGTTGCCTATTTGTAAATCTATTGGCACCCTTGCGCCGGCCTTTAAAACAATATTTTTAATATCATCATCTATTCCTTTAGTTAAATCATCTAGTGCCTTGACCCACTTTTCTAAATTTTGTTGCAGGGGCGGCTTGTCAGTGCATTTTATTTTTACGCTCTGGGCATTGACGCCAGGAATATCGATTTTGTAGGGGCTGCCAAAATCTGCACAGCCGCCTAACATTAAAAAGCCCTTCATTATTTTATCCCAAACCTGCAAAGTAGTATTGACAGTAACCTTGGTTTTGGTTTCTTCTACATCTTTAACCGCTGTGCCGATGGAATACGAAAAATCAATAAATTTTTTCTTGCCGATTTCTTCCCAATGGTCCTTGAGTTTCTGATAATCGCAATCAATTGTTGGCTCTTCAAATTCATCCTTAAAAATAGGCATATCCAGGCTCATTTTAATAGCCATGGTCGGATCAAAAGTGCAAATATTAATACCTGTTGATTTCTGGACCACTTTGACTAATTGATCGACCACCACGCCTTTGGCATAATCAGTAATAAAAGAATCAAAATTTTGAATCCATTTGGGGCCGCCGCCTTTAGCGCCACTGGCCACCCAAACCGCCGTCTGCTTTGCTATTTTATTTAACAAAGTGCCTAAAATGTTTTTAAAAAATACGGCTTTGAGTTCATCCAGCAATTTTGAGGTAAAATTTTGAGATCTTACGCCAATATCTGCAACGGGTATGCCCGGCGTTGCCATCTCCCCCGCCTGTCCCGCTTTTTCTGCCGCATCCAAAGGACCTTGTGCTTTAGCTGGCTGCGCGCTAAAAACCCAAAGTAAAGAAAATTCATTCACAACAAAAACAAGGGCAACAATAAAAATAATTGCTTTCTGCCACTTATTTTTCCCCAAATTAAACATAATTTAAATTAAAAACCTTTGTTTTAGTGTAATGTGAATCTTGCTTGGCTTTTTATTTATATACTCGTAGTGTTTCTAAAAATATTTTTTGCAGAGCAGCGTCATCAATTTGATCCAAAGTCGCCTGGTCTACGCCTTGGTTTAATAATTCAGTACGAATTTGCGCGGGTGTTAACTGCTGTAAAGCTTCCAGGGCCGCGTCTTTTTCCTGCTGAGACAATTCACCGGTATTGGTCAGCTCGCCTTGTTTAATTTGCTCAAATAATTTTTGCGTCTCGGGATCAGTTATGCCTAGCTCTTCCAGCGTTACTTCACCTGACAAAAGCTGGCTTTCTAAATTCAAAAGAGTATTTATATCTACTGGCAAACCAGAATTTATTCCCGTATTAAGATTTAAATTATTATTGATAATGGAGTTTGTATTGGCTGCCGGTGCTGATTGGGCTGCAGTGCAATCAGTGCCTTCTGCGCAATTTGGATCAGTGCCTTTTTGAATTTCTTGTTTATCCCAAACGCCATCAGCATCGCTGTCTTCCAAATAAGCGCTGGTCTGATAAACATAGATTTCACTATAATCATCCAAGCCGTCCAAATCACTGTCTTGGTTTTGCAATTGAGTAGCATTTTCCTGATTAGCATTTTCTACCGTACTAAAATAATTATATTTTTCTTTTAACTCGGTCCTGGATATTTTTAAATAACTCTCAGCCAATGGCTCCTCAATATTTTTTTTGAACTGCAAATAGCTTAAAACCAAGGCGGAAATTGTTATTAAAATCAAAAAGAATAGGAAAAACTTCTCCATGGGAGTTTTTTCTATTTTTTGGGCGATTTTTTCTGTTTCATCCTCAAAAAATTCTTTGATTTTTCCCTGACCAAAGGCCATGGATATTTATTTAATTACAACATAAAAATGGAACTTGGCTGAACTTCCGTTTTCTCTTTAAATTATACCATAAAAAATAAGTTTAAACCATTAGCTGTTGATAAAGGTTTAACCAATCAGCTAAGGATAGATCTTGAGCCCTTATTTTCTCGTTTAAGTTAGCTATTTCTAAGGCCTTCTTTACTTCCAAATTAGAAATTCTTAAACCAGCTGCCAGATTGTTATGCAGCTGTTTTCTGGGCGAGCTATAGCCAAATTTTACCAATTGCCAAAAATTTTTTTCTTCAAAACCAGCTATCAATTCTGGGTTTTTTGCTAATTGTGGCAAAAATTTTTGAGCATAGACTTTAATTCTTAAAATTGCGCTTTCCACCTTGGGCTGGGGATAAAAATTTTGTTTGCCCACATAGCCAATAATCTCTGGCTGGCCATAAAACTGAACTGTTAAGCTTAACAAGCTCATCTTCCCTGGCTTAGCGCAAATTTTTTCCGCTACTTCTTTTTGGACCAAGACAACCATCATAGCCGGCTTGGGCTGATAGCTTAAAAATTTCCGCAAAATCGGTTTGGTAATGGCATAAGGCAAATTAGCCACCACTTTATAAGCTTTTGAACTTTCCAATTTTTTAACCAAATCAGCATTTTTAATCTGCAAAATATCTCCTACTAAAATTTCCAAATTTTTTGCTTCTTTAAATTTTTTCTTAATAAAAAAAACTAGACCTTTATCTAGTTCCACGCTTAAAACTTTTTTGCATTCTTTAATTAATTCTTCAGTCAAAATCCCAAAGCCCGGTCCGATTTCCAAAACTTTATCATCTTTATGCAAATCAGCGGCAGAGGTTATTTTTTTTAAAATATTTTGGTTGATTAAAAAATTTTGTCCTTTGGCCTTGCTTGGCTCAATGCCATACTGACGCAATAAAAACTTTATTTCATTTTGCTGCATGTAAAAAATTTAAATTGGAAATTAAGATTGCTTATCTTTCTCTTTATCAGCCGTAGCTTCAGCGAAGGCTGATCCTTCTTTTTTTAGCGCGAGATTTCGCACAATCTTAGTTACATCTTTATCAATTTTATCCAAGCGCACCAAAACTCTAAAAACCAAATAAAACAAAATCAAAATAGAAATATAAATCACCAAATCAACGCCACGGCCCACACCGACAAAACTGGCAACTAAAGAAGTGGAATCAGGCAAAATTACGACAAAACCAACCAAAAACCAAAAAATTGTCCATAAAATAAATTCTTGCAAGGAAATTATTTTATCTTTATAGCGCAAAGCAACCTTAATAACAGCGTAAATGATAAAAAGTAATAAAATTATTTGGATGAGCATAGATTAAACTTATTTTCGAAAAATTTTAGCAAAAATTAAATCTCGGATTATCTTAAACCCGCTGGTAAATCTCTGGCCATATTGATTATAAACAATTTCCACTGGCACTTCTAAATAATTCAAATCATGCGCCCTGACTTGATCTAAAATTTCTGTAGCATGGGCCATGCCGTCTTGGGTGATTTTAATGGTTTTGGCTGCCTGATGTGATAAAGCCCGAAAGCCGTTATGGGCATCGCTTAATTTAATACCCGTAAAAAACCAATTGAAAATAATGGCGGGTTTTAAAATTAGGTATTTTTTAGTCCAGGGAATTTTTGCTTTTGACTCTATAAAACGCGAACCAAAAACAATCTCTGCCTCTTGGTTTATCAGCGGCGCTATGATGCGATAAATATCTTTGGTCTGCATCTGGCCGTCAGCATCGAAATGAACAATTATTTTTGCTCCTTTTTTTAAGGCGAATTCTGTGCCGGTCTGCAAAGCAGCGCCCTGGCCGCGGTTAACTAAATGGTCAAGCAGATAAACACCCAGTGTTTCGACAATTTTTTTAGTATAGTCAGTTGAGCAATCATTGACAACTACAATATTAGACGTAATTTCCTGTAAGCTTTTAATTACACCAAAAATATTCTCATATTCATTGTAAGCGGGTACAACGACCCAAACATCCTTGTTTAACATAAATACTAAATGCTAATATCGAAATACTAAACAATATCAAAATTCAAATCTCAAATTAATTAAACTAGATTATTTAGATTTTTCTAAAATGGAACCAAAAATTTTCATTAACTGCGTAGCTTCATCTATTAATTCCTCTTTTTCAACTTTATATTCTTCATTTGGCACAGACAATTGTAGCCAATATCTGGATTCTTTTATTTCCTTTCCGCAAATTTTTATCCTTAAAATAAAATCCTTTTTGCTTACAGCTTCATTTGCCTCAATATAGTTTGCACCGACTGAACCACCGGCTCTAACCAATTGTTTGCCATTTTCTATATTACTTATTATCTTCGGTAAATTATTTACATAAACGTTAATTCTTTTAGCAAACTTTAATGTTCTTTCCTCTAAATCATATTGTTTTGTATTTTGAAATTCTGTCATTTGTTTTTGTTTAGGATTTAGGATTTAGATATTAGGATTTTATCTTAAGATATGCTTCCACAAACCCATCCAAACTGCCGTCCAAAACCGCGTCCACATCTGCTGTTTCAAAATTAGTGCGATGATCTTTGACCAAATGATAAGGCTGCAATACATAGGAACGGATCTGATTGCCCCAAACCGCTTCAGTGAATTCGCCGCGCAATTGTTTTTTTTCAGCTTCAATTTTTGTTTCTTTGAGTTTCTGTAATTTTGATTTTAAAATTTTCAGGCAACGTTCTTTATTTTGAACTTGCGAGCGCTCACTTTGGCACGAGACAACTATTTTAGTTGGCAGATGCGTAATGCGCACCGCTGTTTCGGTTTTTTGCACGTTTTGCCCGCCATGGCCAGAAGCGCGAAAAGTATCAATTCTCAAATCTTCTGGCTTTATTTCCAAATCAATATCTTCTTCAATTTCCGGAATTACTTCTACCAAGGCAAAAGAGGTATGCCTCATGGCTTCAGCATCAAATGGTGAAATGCGCACCAAGCGATGAACCCCGTTTTCTGATTTTAAATTACCATAGGCATAACTACCCTGCACTTCCATAACCACACTTTTAATCCCAGCTTCGGAACCAGTATTCTGATCTAAAATTTCAGTTTTAAAACCTTTTTTATCACAAAAACGTAAATACATGCGCATTAAAATTTGCGCCCAATCCATGGCATCAACTCCTCCAGTCCCGGCATGAATGGCCAAAATTGCATTGCTCTTATCATGGGGCTCGCGAAATAAAAGAAAAAATTCTAAATCTGCAAATTTTTTTTCTAGCTCCAGATATTTTTTTTCAATTTCCTCTCTTAAACTGATTGTCTGATCTTTCTCATCCATTTTTGCCAATTCCAAAGTTTCCTCTATTTCAATTTTTAGTTTTTGCCAGGTTTCAATTTCTGTTTTTAATTCACTGGCTTTTTGGCTGATTTGGCGTGCTTTCTCCTGGTTTAACCAAAAGGTGGGTATACCCATTTTTGCTTCCAATTTTTTAAGTTCCTCCGCCTTTTCATCAATTTCAAGAAAACCCCAGGCTTCTTTAATTTTTTTCTGCAATAATTTAAATTTTGTAATCAAATCTGCCTCTTTCATAGGTTAATTCTAACAAAAAAATAGCATTTTGAAAAGGCCTAAAAATAAAAAACAGCATATCAGTATCAACATGCTGTTTTAGTAAAAATTAAAGATTTTTTTTCCTGTGGCGGCGGGAAAAATTGGGATGGCGCATTGCCTGGCCAAAACTTTCAGCTGGCGAACCGTTAAGCTGGGCAACAAAATGTTCTGGCTCTTCATCTTCGTAAACTCCCCCGTCTTCATGGAGTTTATGACTAGCCAAGTCAAAGCTTCCTCCCCAGAGCGGACAGGGCTCTGTTTGTTCAGGGTTTTGAAATGTACCGCCTAACGATTCAATTGTTAGTAAATCGGCCTTATTTGGTACCTTTGCTCTCATTTTTTCCTCCCAGGGTTTATGGGTTTAAGGTTGATTTTTTATCTTAGTATATTTAAAAGATTTTGTCAACCCCTTAATAAAAAAACGGCCCTGCATTGCGGGGCTGTTTTATAAATAAAAATTAACAAATAAATTCAAGACCTAATCTTTTCTTTCCTCCAATTTTACCTTGACTGGTTTTTCCTCTCCCTTGTGCCAAACCTTTAATTCTACTTCTTGCCCTGGTTCATATTTGGCTAACATTCTAGCCAAAGAATGAGTATCATCAATTTTTTCACTATTTAATTCTAAAATTATATCATTTTCCACTAAACCCGCTTTATCGGCTGGCGAGCCAGGTACAACTGCTAAATCTTCGGGCTTTGCGCCTTTAACAATTAAAGCGCCATAATCAACTGCTATTTTATTGGCCTCAGCTATTTGTTTATTTAAAATTATATATCTGACGCCTAAAAACGGCCTGACAATTTTACCGGTTTCTTTAATGCTTTCAATCACCTGTTTTGCGCCATTAATTGGGATAGCAAACCCTATTAATTGGCCTGACTGGGAAATCGCCGTATTAATACCGATTACCTCACCAGCTAAATTCAAAAGCGGCCCGCCAGAATTACCTGGATTTATAGCTGCATCGGTCTGAATCGCCTCTTCCAAAACTTCGCTGATGCCAGCTCCGCCTGCTTCTACCCGGCGATTAATGCCGCTGACCACTCCGCGCGTTACTGTATTTCTAAACTCTGATAAGGAATTACCAATTGCAATTACAGTCTGACCGATTTCAATTTTATCTGAGTCCCCCAAGGTTAAGGGCTTTAAATCCTTAGCATCTATTTTCAAGACCGCCAAATCATTAATCGGATCTTTGGCTAAAACCTTGGCCGGATATTTTTGATTGTCATAGGTAACGACTTCAAATTCTGCCAGATCATCGATAACCACATGTTTATTGGTTAAAATCAATCCGTCTTCTGAAACAATAAAACCCGAACCGCCGCCAATCTCCTGTTTTTTTTCAGCTTCTTCTGGTGATAATTCTGGCTGCTGCAATCTATAGTTAAAAGGCCAGCCAAATTCAAAAAAATTATTTAAATCCGGTGCTATCCCAGAATTAGCGCTATAAAGATCTTTAACTTTTTTTGAGATTATTATACTGACAACTGATGGGCTGGTTTTTTTAACAACATCAATAGTTGCAGCATCAAAATCTGATTGGGATACATTAGCATTGCTAATAACTGCCTGGCTGTTTTTCTGCCCGACTAAATTATTAAAACTGCCAAGATTGTTAAAAATTAAAAAAGTAGCGCCGCCACCGGCCACTCCCCCAAATAGCATACTTAATATAATAACTAGGATTAAAAATCTTTGCGGCTTTTCCTGATTTTTCGGTTCATTAAATAACATATTTTTCTCCCTACGCCATCCGTAGCTTTAAGCGTAGGATGGCCCTATGCCCTCCGACCTGCGTCGGCCAAAGCCGACTACGGTCGGCGTAGGCCGAAGCTTTGGTATAGGATGGCTAAATAAAGACAGAAAGAATAAATTCTTCCTGTCCCTTTAAAATTTTTTATATTTATAATTTTTTTTCTTCTATCTTTTCCTCACTGGCTGGCTGCTCTTTTATTTCAGCAGCCGGACTAGTAGCTTCTTGCGGCTTTTCTTCTACCTTAGCTTCTGTTGTTGTTTCCTCACACTTATTACATACTTCTGGATCTTGAGCTGACGGTTTAATGCCCATTAATTTACCAATGGTTTTGTATAAAAAGCCTTCGAGTGGCGCCCCGCATTTTTTACACTTTTTCATAAATTCTTTCCTTAATAGCTAAAACCTTAAGGATTTTAACTAGTTACTTTTTAAAGCGATAAAGACAGTTTTTAAAATTAACTATCTTATCCCCCTTAATTTCTATACCCTCATTTTGCAACAATTTAATTTTTTTAGCAATACCCAGACAGTAATTACCCACTTTTTTATCGCTTTTAACCACCCGATGGCAGGCCATGTCGCTCGCGAGCGACATGGCAGGGAATTTTTATTAATTTTAAATTTTTATGTACAGCATTGTCCGGCTTCGGCTCGATTTATTATATATAATTTAACAATTACTTATTTATCATAGCCGAGACGAGCCCACAACTCGGGCTAATTTTTTATTGCCCAATTTTTTGGCTAAAATTTGATAAGTTGTCAATTTACCTTTAGGAATCTGCTTTACGTATTTAAAAATTTTCTTGGTTAAATCAGTCATATAAAACAGTAACTATTTAATCGTCTGAAATTTAAAAATGTTTCAGCCTTAAAATCTAATTTCACATTTTTTTACCCATTGGTCAGCAATTGACTTTAAGTTTAATAATTCTTGCTCAGTAAAGGTGCCTTCTTTATTAAATTCCGGGTCTAGGGTGATTTTATTCCTAAAATTTTGCAGAAAATAAATATCGGCCTGGGGAATTAATTGGCTAATTTTTTCTATTTCCAAAACATTGTGATATTTGGGTAAAACCGTTGTCCGAAACTCATAGGGCAAACCGCTCTCTCTAATAATTTTAATGCTTTCTTTAATATTATCTAGATCAAACTTGGTCTTGGTAATTTCTTGATATTTATCAAGCGAACCTTTAATGTCCATAGCAATATAATCAACCAATTTGCTTTTAATTATTTTATTTAAACCCGCAGAATTTGAACCATTGGTGTCTAATTTTATTAAATAACCCAGCTCTTTAACTTTTTTTAAAAAATTGGGCAAATCTTGATCAAGTAATGGTTCCCCGCCGCTAATACAAACTGCTTCAAGTAAATCTTTTCGCTTTTTTAAAAAATCCAAAACATCTTTGGTCTCAAGATAATGCCCTTTTTCTTTAATTTGCACTAAATCAGGGTTGTGGCAAAAAGGACAACGGAAATTACAGCCTGCCAAAAAAATAGTGGCTGCGATTTTGCCAGGATAATCAAGTAGGGTCATTTTTTGTAAACCGCCGATCTTTAACATGAATTTATTTTAATTAAAAAAACCAGTCTCGGCAAGTTAGGGGTATAGTTAACACACAAATGCACCATTAGACAATAATCCTACACTTATGCGTTAACTATACGCCACATCAAGTAAAACGCGTGAGACTGGTTTTAATTTAAAGAACTAATTTACTCCCTCCTGCGATTAAAGAACTACTGGGTGAGTTGCTTATTGAATTCTTTCCTGTCGGCAAATTCTGCTCTTTTGCCTTTATTCCACTGATTGACAGGGCGAATATAGCCAACTACCCTTGAATACACCTCACAAGGTGTTCTTTGCATTTTTGTATTCATAATTCCCCTGTGTTGTCTATTTGTCAAAAAATAGACAATTATTTAAATAATTTTATTAGCTAAAGCATTGGGCCGTTCGACATAGCCGATTTCTGAATCGCATTTGGGACAGAAAAAGTGCTCGCCCTCAACATAACCGTGAACCGGACAGACTGAAAAGGTCGGTGTAATTGTATAATACGGCAAATGGTAATTTTCTGCAATCTTTTTTACCAGTTTTTTAGTGGATTCGGCTGAAGGCATTTTTTCCCCAATAAAGCCGTGTAACACCGTACCTCCAGTATACCGCGTTTGCAGGTCATCTTGCAAATCCAAGGCCTCAAAAATGTCATCTGTGTAATCAACAGGCAATTGGGAAGAATTTGTATAGTAAGGATCAGCCCCGCTTTCCCGATAAGCTCTTTCATTGGCTACGACTATATCCGGATACTTGGCTTTATCTGCCTTGGCAAAGCGATAAGCAGTGCCTTCAGCAGGAGTTGCCTCCAAGTTATATAAATTATTGGTCTCTAATTGATAATCCATTAATCTTTCTCTCATAAAGTCCAAAACTTCTCTGGCAAATTCATGGCCTTCTGGCGTAGTCAGGTCTTTGCCCAGCAGATTAAAAGCCGCTTCATTCATACCATTGATGCCAATAGTGTTAAAATGATTTTTCCAATACTCCCCGTATTTGGCTTTGATATCCTCTAAATAAAATCGTGAGTAAGGATAAAGACCGTCATCAGTAAATTTTTCCACAATTTTACGTTTTTGGTCCAAGCTATCTTTGGATATCTTCATCATTCTCTCTAATTTTTCCATAAATTCTTTTTTATCCTTGGCCAAATAACCCAAACGCGGCAAATTAATAGTGACAACGCCGATTGAACCAGTTAAGGGATTAGCCGCAAAAAGTCCGCCGCCTCTTTTTCTTAATTCCCGATTATCTAACCTTAGTCGGCAGCACATTGAGCGCGCGTCTTCTGGCTTCATATCGCTATTGATAAAATTGGAAAAGTAAGGAATGCCATATTTGGCTGTCATTTCCATGATATTATTGACCACTTCGCTCTCCCATTTAAAATCTTTGGTGATATTGTAAGTCGGAATCGGAAAAGTAAAAACCCGCCCGCTGGCATCGCCTGCTGTCATAATTTCTGTGAAAGCAATATTAATCATGTCCATCTCTTTCGGAAAATCTTTATAGGTTTTATCCTGGAATTTACCGCCAATGATTACTGGCTCGTCTTTCATCAGATCAGGAATAAGCAAATCCATTGTGATATTGGTAAAGGGCGTCTGAAAACCAACCCTGGTTGGCACATTCATATTAAATAAAAACTCTTGGATGCATTGTTTAACTTCTAAAAAGGTCAGATTGTCATAAGCCACAAAAGGCGCTAAAAAAGTATCAAAACTGGAAAAAGCCTGCGCCCCGGCTGTTTCACCCTGCAAGGTGTAGAAAAAATTAACAATATGTCCTAAAGCGGTTCTGAAATGCTTGGCTGGCTTGGCAGAAACCTTGCCTGAAACGCCGCCAAAGCCTTTCATTAAT
>Ga0315289_10002340_pt1 | contig 29109 bp, 32 predicted proteins | sample YL17G11_40_MG_FD_203452 | JGI IMG/M metagenome (GOLD analysis project Ga0315289, IMG submission 203452) | Sediment microbial communities from Yellowstone Lake, YNP, Wyoming, USA - YL17G11_40 | ecosystem: Environmental > Aquatic > Freshwater > Lake > Sediment | place: USA: Wyoming | collected... | reverse complement strand
AATGATGCAACCGCCCCTACCATTGCCATCACCAATCCAACGTCCGGCCCTACTTTCGCCACGACCAACGGGACAATCAATTTGAGCGGAACAGCAGCGGACAACACCGGCGTGAGTCTAATAATGTGGGCCAATGATCGCGGCGGCATCGGCACCGCCACCGGCACAAGTTCTTGGAATATTTCCGACATCCATCTGCAAACTGGCGCGAACGACATTTTCGTTACCGCTTACGACTTAGCAGGCAACAGCACCGGCGCCGCGCTTACCGTCACCTACACGCCGCCCGTCGGACCTGCAATCCAAACCAGCTTTTCTAGCGGCAGTTTGAACCTGTCCTGGCCCGCCGCATCCGCCAGTGATTTTGTTCTTCAGTATGCAGACAGCCTGTCACCGCCTATTCTGTGGAGCAACGTCGTTGCAACCGTGACAACGAACGCTGGCACTTTGAACGTCACTCTGCCCACGACGAACTCACAAGGATTTTTCCGATTGAAGAAGTAGCGTAAAGGGGTCGCCCATTAGCGTGAGCGGTCAAGAAGGAAAAAGGATTTCCGGCAGCCAGCTTTTTTTTCTTAAAAGCTGTCTTGGTCTTTTCGAACCGTTGCGGGCGGCGTCCAAGGTGTGATTCGTTCCTGCCATTTCGGTCGTTGATTCGTGAACGGGTCATGAACGGGTCAACGGTATCGTGCTTTGTTTCTGCCTTTGCGCCGAAGGGTTGTCTCGCCCCGTGGGATACGCGCCACCGGAACCCAGCCGGATGCTGAAGGTTTTATCCTCAATTCAGCAGTTGAACCGCAGATAAACGCAGATGAACGCGGATTCCAAGGGCTTGCGACAAGAGAGGTCTTCAACCGCCAGATGAAAGCCCGCCTCGGTACCTCGCTTTGGGTTTCGGAATTTTATCTGCGTCCATCAGCGTCCATCTGCGGTTTCAAGGTTTATCCCACGGGGCGGGCCGGTGGCTTGGTGGTTGTGGCTGACTCCGGCCTGCCCGATCAGCCGCTAGTTTTCGTGGTGGTGTTGCCATTTCGTCGTAAAGCCGCTTGCCGGGGCTGATGGCCAGGGTTAGAGTGCGCGCATGAAAGCAATTTCAGTGGGCGAGGCGCAGGGCCAGCTTGGCCGGCTGATCGCCGAGGCTTGCCGCGCCTGGCCGCGACGGAAGACGTCCGCGAACTCGCCGCCGAGATTCTCAGGACGGGCTTGATTCCCGCCAAAGCCGAAGTGGACGCCTCGCACATCGCGGTGGCCACCGTGCATCGGATGGATATTTTGCTGACTTGGAATTGCACGCACATCCATAACATTGCCACCAGCCGGCAGATTGAGCGCATCTGCGCGCGGGCGGGCTGGCCATGTCCCGCGATTTGCACGCCGTTCGATTTGCTGGAAGCTTGAGCCATGAAACCAAATAAAATCCTGACTGAAATCCGCCAGACGCGCGACGACCTCGCGCGCGAGACCGGTTACGACTTGAAGCGCCTCTTCGATTACGTCCGCGAGCGCGAGCGCGAAGCTTCCGCTCGCGGCGTGAAGTTCGTCTCTCCTGCGCCCCGCGAAAAGGACACCGCATACGCTCTGCGCGAAGAACCGCATAGACAGAAGTAAGGACCAGTAACCAGCATCCAGAATCCAGCATCCGGAATCCAGTAACCAGAATCCAGTAACCAGTAACCGGCAGCTAAGACGATGAACCCCCGGCTCTATCTCGAAACCACCATCCCAAGTTATTTGGTGGCGCGGCGCAGTCGGGACTTGCGGCTGTCGGCGGATCAGGAAACCACCCAGCAATGGTGGGAAGCCGAGCGGCAGGACTTTTTACTCTTCACCTCTGCCACCGTGCTGAAGGAAGTGCGGTGCGGCGATCCCACCTACGCAGCGGCACGCGTGGCGTGGCTGGCTGGGATCCCGCTGCTGGGCGACTTGCCGGAGGCCAACGAACTGGCGAAGCGACTGTTGCGGGACGGGATTATCCCGGCCGTGGCTGTAGATGACGCCACGCATGTGGCGTTGGCGGCGGCTCACCAGATGGATTTCCTGCTGACCTGGAACTGCAAACACATCAACAACCACAACATTCGTACGCGCATCCATCGAGCGTGCGAGGCGGTGGGGCTGATGAGTCCTGACATTTGCACGCCCGCTGAATTGATGAAACTATAAGCCATGAAAGAAAACGAAATTCTTGAAGAGATCCACCGCATTCGCGCGGAACACGCGCGCCAATGCAACTACGACGTGGACGTCATCTTCGCTGAGATGCGCGAAGAACTCAAACGCCTCAAAGCCGAAGGTTGGCAGGTCGTCTCTCCTGCGCCCCGCGAAAAGGAAACCGCCTGCTCTCTGCGCGAAGAACCGCCCAAACAGAAGTAAAACAACATGAACCCCCGGCTCTATCTCGAAACCACCATCCCAAGTTATTTGGTGGCGCGGCCCAGCCGGGACTTGCGGCTGGCCGCCGACCAGGAAACGACGCAGGAGTGGTGGGAACAGCGGCGGCGCCATTTCGACCTGTTCGTCTCCGATCTTGTGCTGCGCGAGGCCCGGCGCGGCGACGCTCAGTTCGCTGCCGCACGTCTTGAGAAACTGCGCGGCCTCGCCGTCCTGTCTGCGTCTCCGGCCGCCGAACAGCTTGCCGAACGGCTGCTCCGGGATGGGATCATCCCGGCCATGGCCGCCGATGACGCCACCCATTTGGGCTTTGCGGCCGCGCACGGCATGGACTTTCTGCTCACGTGGAACTGTCGGCACATTAACAACCGGGTTTTGGAGCGCCGCATTGAACGCGCCTGCCTCGCCTGCGGGCTGATCTGCCCGGTGATTTGCACGCCGACCGAGTTGATGGAGGAATGAACCATGAAATACAACGAAATCCTCGATGAAATCTACCGCCTCCGGGAGGAACACGCCCGCGAATGCGGCTGCGACATCCACAAAATGTTCGAGCAGCTTCGCGAGGATACAGAACGCCTCAAAGCCGAAGGCTGGCAGGTCGTCTCTCCTGCGCCCCGCGAAAAGGAAACCGCCTGCGCTCTGCGCGAAGAACCGCCCAAACAAAAGTAAGGACCAGTAACCAGCATCCAGAATCCAGCATCCGGAATCCAGTAACCAGAATCCAGTAACCAGTAACCAGCATCTAACCCCAAAACCCTATGCCAAACGAACCAACACCACCCACACCCACCCCCACGCCCCCGCCCAAGCCGAACCGCGAACGTGGCATCGCCAACCGCGCCTACCTTGATGAAGTCGCCAACAGCCGCAAAGTCGCCGCTGCCGCCACCGATCCCGCGAACGCCGGGCCGCTCGTCGCAGTCGAATTCGACGTCACCCTCCCGCCCAAGATCAACGCCCTGGCCGACATCGTCGAAGCCGACATCGGCAAGCTGACCGGCACGCGCGCGGGCAAGGAAACGATGACCGAGCAGGAGAAGACCGCGCGCGACAACCTGATGGCGGTGCTCCAGCCCATCCAGACCGCCGCCAAACGCAAGTTCATCGGCGAGACCCAGAAACTGCGCGAGGCTTACTACACCGGCGCGGGCCTCCACAGCGGAACGCTGGACGAAGTCCTCACCGCGTCGCGGAGCGTGCTGGCCCGGCTCAGCCCCGGCGACGGCAACGCGCCGCCGCAGGACGTGCTGCCCGGCATCACCGCCGCCGGCAGGATCAAGGAACTGGCCGACGCCATCACCACGTACGGCGGGAAAGACCAGGCCCAGGGTGCGAAGCAGACCGAAGCCGGGAAGCTGCTGGAAACCATCAAAGCGAACGTGCCCAAGCTGGGGAAATTGCGCCGGCAGGTGCAACTCGCTGCGGACCAAGCCTGGCCGTGGCGCACCCCCGGCGTCGCCACCATCCGCAAGGCGTTCCTGCTCTCGCCGGACCGGCCGATGAAGGATTGACCGCATGCGATGCGATGGGCGGACACCGGCCAAGCCAATGCCTGCGTCCGCGCCGAGTTCAAGCTGCCGGTGGGTCGGACACTCAAAGAACAACGAGAAAACCTGGAATCAAAGAACCAAGATGCAATTGTATCAAAAGTGAGGACCCGCCCCTTAACGTCAACCGCGCCGCAGCCAACCGGCGGCTTTCTATGAGTCCAGTCCTGAAAGCTCCGGGCAGCGTACAAAACGCCGGGCGGAGCGTTAGAAAAACCAAATCTCTTCAGTTCACAAATACGAAACATCAAAACCAAATCCAATTGCCTCAATATGAACACGATTGTGAAATTGTGCGCGGTTTTTCTATGGTCAGGTAATTCATTGTTGGCTGCTGATCTTGTGACGAACGGCGTGTTTTCCTCTTCCGGAGCCTGGGAAACGACGGCACATACAAAATATTTGGCGAGCGATACCGCGGGAACGTGGTTGCGCAATTCGCAATGGGTCAGAACGGCGGGAAATGCGGCCGCGCTTCAGAATGCTGTTTGGTATGATGCGACACTGTATCAGATCATCCCGGATGGAGGGGCGTCCACTGGTGCGTACACGTTCAAGTTTCAGTACTGGCATCAATTTGGGGATGGCAACAAGCTTTCCTATTACGTAGCTGGTCTGTCTGCGAAGTGCGATAATGGGTTGGGCATAGCGACGAATGCCCTCACTGTGATAGGCGGAACACAGTTGGCGCGAAATGACGATTTGTCATGGGGAAGTGGATGGAAAGACAGTGGCAGTATTAGCGTGGACCTCGGCGCTTCCGGCTACCAATATATCTACATTGCGTTCCGTGCTTCCGTAAAGAATGTCCGGGATTTATACCTTGATAATGTCTGTTTGTTACCAAATGTGACCCTGACGGTCGAATCGGCCTATGGCGGCGCATGGCCGGGAACGGTGACGACGAATTCCGGTGCGACCTTGACCGAGTGGGTGACGAACTCGCCGTTGTCTGGCGGTGTGGGAACGCAATATGTCTGTCACGGTTGGACGATGATTGGGAATGAACCGGCCAGCGGGTTGGGGACGAACGTCACCTTGACGTTGACCAACGATGCCACGCTGACTTGGAATTGGCAGACCAACCTGTGGGCGCCCACCAACATCGTCCTGTCCACCGCGACGGTGCCGGAGAACCAGCCATCAAACACGACGGTTGGTGCGTTCAGCACGCAAGACCCGGACACGGGCGACACGTTCACCTACGCGCTGGTTGCCGGAGCGGGTGACACGAACAACAGTTCGTTCGCCATCAACGGGACCAACCTCCAGACGGCGGCCTCGTTCAACTACGAGGCCAAGAGCAGCTACAGCGTCCGCGTACGGACCACCGACCAAGGCGTGCTGTCGTATGAGAAGCCCTTCACGATCACGGTTCTCGACATTCCCGAACCTGCGCCCGTCATAGGTGTTGAGATGACAGCGAACGGTGGCGCTGTCCTCCAGTGGAGCAGCATCGCGAACCATACATATACCATCCATCATTCAACCAATCTGACATTTGGCTTCACGCCGCTGATCGGCAACATTCCCGCTACGCCACCGATCAACACCCACACGGATTCAGTCCAGAACGTCAGTGCGAAGTTCTGGCGGGTAAGTACGGAGGAATAGGCATCGCAACACAAAGAACAATCAACACGAAGGCGCAGACGTCAGAAAAAAACAACCAGAAGGATGAGCCACCATGAAACCAGCCACACCGAAAACCGAACGGCCACCATCAACCCAACTCCGAAAAGCAGTTTTTGGAGGTTTTCTACTGCTCGATGATATGAAACAAAACATAAGGCTGGTTGCTGCGGGGGTCGTGATGTTTTCTGTCATGGGATGCGTCAGTGTCACCAAGCAAAGCGCATTTCGTGCAGCAGGGAGTCCTGCTGATAGGCGAAGCACGCTTATTGTTGGGTATGAGTTAAGAGGAGTCAAAGTCGATGGAGAGAAAATATCTCTGTTGCCGCCCGGATTTGGAACAGCCGCATGGAGAATGGAAATGCTCCCAGGCCAACATCAGATTGAGGCATACTGGGCAAACTACAAACTTGAAGGCAGTTTTGTTGCGAAAAGCGGTGAAGATTACGTCTTTGTTACCGACGTGTCCACCTCCCCCTTCGGGGTCACCCCTTCAGGTCAAACAATTGGCGATTCCACCAGTTCGGGTCAAAGAATTATCGGTTTCGCAACACTGAACTCCGCTTGGATCGCCAAGATTCCTCCTGACGAGAAACGCGGGGTCAGTTTTGGAAACCGAATGGTGGGCGCAACGGGTGACTTTGAGAGACAGAAGCTATACGAGAAGGTGGGGTGGCTTCACTCCGTCTCGGGAGGCGATCCGTTCATTCACCCATCTGGTTCTAGTGTGTCGCGTCCGTGAACGAGTCAATAGTCTCGTGCTTCGTTTCTGCCTTTGCGCCGATGGGGTGTCTCGCCCCGTGGGATACGCGCCACCGGAACCCAGCCGGATGCTGAGATTTATCCCACGGGGCGAGCCGGTGGCTTGGTGGTTGTGACTAACTCCGATCTGACCGATCCGCCGCCAGTGCTCGTGGCGGTGTGGCGGGGGTGCCACGGACCGCTGCCTGAATAGCGAAGATCAAACCCAAAAACGTCCGAAAAGCAATCAGCGACAAAGAATCAAGCGTCATGACAATACAAACGAAAGACGCCGCCATGAAACCAGCCACGCCGAAAACCGAACGGCCACCATCAACCCAACTCCGAAAAGTAGTTTCCGGAGGTTCCCGTATGCCTGAAAAGGTATTTGTTACTCTCTTGGTAGGCCTATCAGTCGTAATGGTTTTCTATGAGAAAGAATCGTTTTCTCAAGAACCCGCCTCAGTTTCTGCGCCTGTTTTAACTACATCTGAAATCCCCTCTAATGAGATTAAACAACTGGTCAAAGACTTGGAGTACCCTGATGAAGTGGCTCAGGACTTTGTCCTGCTGGTCAGTCATTGGCAGAATGCACGAGGAAGATCAATTCTTGGTGTTCTGAAACATGCGTTGCAGCAAGCACAACAACATGCTCAACAAGGAAAAGCTTCTAAAGACACGTTTGCTCGGGCAGAGCAAGACATCGCAACGCAACTCCTCGGAAGTATAATCGAGGAGATCCCTACATTTGATGAAGCCTTCTATGAGTTGCCTGATGTTATAAAGCACAAACGGACCCAATGCCTTGGTTACACTCAGTTATTCTACATATTGGGTAATTCTGTTGGTTTGTCGGTGAAAGCTGTGAACGTGGAAGTGGATTTTCGCTTTCAAGCATCCGAATTCGGAAAAGGAAAGGGGCACATTGCCTGCGTGGTTCAGCTAGCAAATAATAAGTTGCTAATGGTGGACCTGGCACAAAGGCCGACTCCATTAATAAGTACGCCTTTTCTGCTCGAAACAGAGTATAGACAAATTGCCCATTACTGGGAATTCACAGGCAGAGATAATGCTCTACGTAGCTATGCGCGAATTCAAATACTGGATAGTGCTGCGATTACTGCTGCTTTATATTACGACCGCGGGGTTCACTGCATAGGGTCGGGCAGACTGACGGAAGCTATTTCCGCCTTCAGCAGATCTATTGAACGCGACCCGCAACATGTTCTGGCATACAACAACCGAGGAACTGCCTACATAGGCTTGGGCAAGTACACCGAGGCTCTGTCTGACCTTAACAAGGCCATCGAATACAATCCAGAATATGCTATAGCATATGTTAACCGTGGAATGGCTTACGGCAGCATTGGTAAGTTTAGCGAAGCCCTCTCTGACCTCAACAGAGTGATCGAACTCGATCCAGGATGCTCTCAGGCATATAACAACCGAGGGAGTGCCTACCTGAAATTAGAGAAGTACACCAAAGCCCTCTCAGACTACAGCAAAGCCATCGAACTTGATGCACAATATGCTACGGCATATAACAACCGAGGAACAGCCTACATGCGCTTGGGCAAGTTCAAGGAAGCTCTTTCAGACTACAGCAAAGCCATCGAACTCGATCCGCAATATGCTACGGCATATGACAACCGAGGGAATGCGTACCTCAAATTGAATAAACTCGCCGACGCTGGGCATGACTTTGATAAAGCCGGCAAACTTGACCCAAAATATACTAATAGGACGTTTACGATGACCACGAAATTGGGTACGAACAAAGCTGCTTTATTAGACCTGATCAAACGCAGCAAACTCACTTCTGAAAGTGACAGCGCCTATTTCACCCGAGCGAACAGCTATTATGGCCTAGGTAAGTACAACGAAGCTCTCTCTGACTACAGCAAAGCCATCGAACTCAATCCAGAATCCGCTGGAGTATATTACAGCCGGGGAAACGCCTACCTCAGCTTGGGCAAGCCCACCGAAGCCCTCTCTGACTACAGCAAAGCCATCGAACTCAATCCAACATTTCCTGCGGCACATAACAATCGAGGGTTTGCCTACCGCAAACTAGGCAAGTACACCGAAGCTATCTCTGACCATAACAAAGCCATCAACCTCAACCCAAAGTTTGCGGAGGCATATTACAACCGAGGATTGGTCTACGTCGCAATGGGCAGGAGAACCACCGAAGCTCTCTCTGACTACAGCAAAGCCATCGAACTTAATCCAAAATATGAAGAAGCATATTTCTGCCGAGGAATCATTTATGCCGTCAATGGAAAGTCCGAAGCAGCCAAAAAGGATTTGCTCAAGGTAGTTGAGTTGAATCCGGCTCGTAAGCCGAGCGTTAAGAAAATATCCGACGAGTACAAATTAGACCCCTAAGCCAACCACTTGCGGCATCGCCGGGGCAGGTCCCGACCAGAAAAGGGGTCAAGGGTATCGTGCATTGTTTCTGCCTTTGCGCCGCTGGGGTGTCTCGCCGCGTGGGATACGCGCCACCGGAACCCAGCCGGATGCTGGAGGTTTTATCCCACGGGGCGAGCCGATGGCTTGGGGGTTGTGACTGACTCCGGCCTGACCGATCCGCCGCGGCGGTTTTGCCAGGTCGTGGTGCCGCGGAGCACCGCCTGTGCCGCCAGGAGTCTCAAATAGCCCCGCTCGTCGCGGGTGATGGGAAAATCCGGCGGCTGGGGAACGTATTGTTGCTTCTCGGTAACGCGCACTTCCGCACGAATCGTCACCTGACAAGTTTGTTGTAGTCCTCGTGCGTGCCGATCCAGACCCACTCATAGTCCCCGCTGATTTTGTGCCCCAACGCGCGATAGTGATCGCCGACCCTGACGGAAAATCGCTCGCCTTGACCGGCGAGTTTCTTGAAATCAAGCGAAGGATGACGGGGATTGTCGTGCCAGAGTTGGTAATTCTTTACGGCCAGCCGCTGAACGGGTTGAGGCAACTCTTGATAGAGTTTCCAAAACCGGCGGGTGGCTTTGGAAGTCATTCCTTGTCGGAAGGCCAGTCGTGGAGTTGACCGGCCTGGCGTTCGGAGTCGGCTTCATTGAAAAGAAAATCCAGCTTGCCCGCTGTCGCATCGTAATCCAACCGTCGCTTCCAAAGATCGTGGTAGCGTTCGCTGACCCACGAGGCCAGCCGGTCAAAGTCAGACGGAGCAAGTTGCGCGGCTGCCAGCTCGATTTCTTCCACCGTAATCATGGTCATAGGCTAGTCGAAACGCCGAAGTTTTCAAGCCCTGTTCAATTCCTGCCACAGAAATGCGCTCCGGCGTCAGGCCTTGATGCTTTCCATGGCGGTCAGTTGGCCGGCAAATTCCAGGCACGCGCGGATGTCCAGCTCCTTGAGGGAGGGATAGTCCAGCAGGATGTCCTGAAAGGATTGGCCGGCGGCAACCGCGCCGACGACATTGGTGACAAGAACCCGCGTGCCGCGCGGAGACGCCAAGGGAATTCACTGCGCGTTGGCGTCTTTTTCGGCGCGCGGATCTGCCCCGTAGCGGCGTGTCGGCAGGCCGCCGCTGACTGAATTCCCAACGGTGGCGCTCTACCGAGTCGCCGCTACGCCTTTCCCAGCGCCAGCAGCACGACCTGCAAAGCCGGCTTGCTTCTCGGGGGGAGGATTTGGTTACCTTCACCGCCAAGCATGAAAAGGTCGGCACTATCGGAACTGGGACGGCGCGTGAAAGCGCCGCCGATTTCTTGGCTGATGGAACTGGCCCTGTCGCGGCCACAGCTTATTTCCTTGGCGGCGGGCTTCACCGACAACGAAACGCTGCCGGTCAGCCAATGCCGCGAGCTGCTCAACGGCATCCTGAGTTCGCGCAAGACAGGCCAGCCCGCCCTCCAGTACGGATCAACTGCCGGCGACCCAGGCTTGCGGCAATTGACAGCGGCGGATTTCTCGCTGCTGGACGGCGTCCCCGAGCCGCACAAGACCCATTCGCCGGAACGGATGATCATCACGAACGGCTCGCAACAGATGCTTTACATGACGGTCGAGGCGCTTTGTGATCCGGGCGACATCGTGCTGGTGGAGGACCCGACCTACTTCGTTTTCCTGGGCATCCTGCAAGCGCGCGGCGTGGGCAGTCGCGGCGTGCGGCTGGAGCAGGACGGGTTGAGCATCGAACATTTGGAACGGGTGCTCGAGCGGCTGAAGCGGGCGGGTGATTTGGGGCGGGTCAAAATGATTTACCTCGTCACCTACCATCAAAACCCGACCGGCGTCACGACCAGCTTCGAAAAGAAGGTCGAGATTCTCAAGGTGCTGCGCCGTTACGAAAAGGCCGCGGGGCATCCGATTTATCTGCTGGAAGACGCTGCCTACCGTGAATTGCGGTTTAGGGGCAACGACGTCAAATCCGCGCTGGCAGTCAACGGCCGCCACGACCGCGTGATTTACGCCGGGACTTACAGCAAGCCCTTCGCGACCGGCGTCCGCGTTGGATTCAGCATTTTGCCGGAGTCCATTTTCGAGCCGGTGCTGCGCCTCAAGGGCAATCACGATTTCGGCACCTCCAGCCTGCTGCAAAAATTGATCGCGCAAGCCATTACCTCGGGCAAATACGAGGATCATCTGGCGACGCTCCAGAAGCGTTACGCCCACAAGGCCCGCGTGATGCGCCACGCCCTGCAGGAACATTTCCCGAAGAACGTGGAGTTGTGGGAACCAGGCGGCGGGCTTTATTACTGGGCGCGCCTGCCGACGGCGATCAAGACCGGAGCCAAGTCGAAACTTTTCCAAACGGCGCTTGCCCACGACGTTTTGTATGTGCCGGGCGAGCTCTGTTATGCCGACGACCCCACGCGGCGCAAACCGAACCACGAGATGCGCATCAGCTTCGGCAGTGCGAAGGAACAGGACATCCGCGAAGGCGTCGCGCGATTGGGCAAAGTGCTGCGCGAACTGATGGGCCAGTGAGTCAGCTTGGCCGATGCGCGCTCAGCCCGGCGGCCATCCCATCTTGCGTCCGCCGAGGATGTGGCAGTGCAGATGCGGCACGGCTTCGCCCGCGTCCGGGCCGTTGTTGAAGACAAGCCGGTAACCGCGCGGTTTCAAGCCCAGTTTTTCCGCGACCTCTGCCGCCTTGAGCAACAGATACCCCAAGATTTGCTGGTCGCTCGGCGTGGCTTCGGCAAGGCGGGGGATCGGCTTCTTGGGCACGATCAAGATGTGCGTGGGCGCCTGCGGATTGATGTCACGGAACGCCGCAACCCGGTCGTCTTCGTAAACGATGGTGGCCGGGATTTCGCGCGCGACGATTTTTTCAAAGAGGGTTTTGCTCATAAGTTCAGGAGTCCGGAGACAGAATTCAGAATTCAGCAGCAAACGAATGAAAGCACGATTTCATTCCAGGTTCTCACTCCCGGCTCCTGTCTTCTTTCTTTCACTCCACGACCAGCGCGCACGGCTTTTCCCGGGCGTCGGCCTTCAGACAGCCGCGCAGATACTCTACGATTTGGTCGCGCAGGTTCCGGCAGCGACCACTCCAGCGTTGCGCACCGGACAAGCGTTTCACACAACGGCGCAACCCGCGAAAGCGAAGCATCGCCGGCGATTCCCGCAGTTGCGCGCGCAGTTCGCGCCGCAATTCGGAGAAGAAGAACAGTTCGCCGCCACCGGACGCATCCGCAAGGCGTTGCAGGTCCGCTTCGAACACACACTGGTTGGGACGCTTTTCCGCCGGCGCCCTGGCTGCCCGCTCAAACCCCCGCAGCACCTTTTCCAGCGCCATCGTGAACTCGCCCATGGACACCGAATCCCGTCCCAAGTCGTGTTTGAAGTAGTGGAAGACCGCTGCGGCGGCGTGGTTGACGATTTCTGCGTCCAGGACGGAGTCCGCGTAGCCGGAGACTTCAAAGGAGATCATCTCCGGCCTGAGCGGGACGCTTTCGCCATCCGGCAGATGGAAGAAAAGGAAATCGCTGGCCAGGAGGATCATTTTTGCTCCTCCAGTTTCTTCACCTCATGCACGAAATCGGTGGCCTCTTGGAATCGCCGATAAACGCTCGCAAAGCGCACGTAAGCCACCTCGTCCAGCTCGCGCAGTCCCTGCATGACCAGTTTCCCGATCTGCTCGGCGGGCACTTCGCTGTCGTACTTGTCCGTGAGCTGGTCCGCGATTTTGTCCACGAGGCTTTCGATGACTTGGGGACTGATCGGACGCTTCTGGCAGGCCTTTTTGATTCCGGCCAGCAATTTGTCTCTGGAAAACTCCTCGCGCCGCCCGTCCCGTTTGACGACCATCAGCCCTTCGCGCTCGATCTCCTCGTACGTCGTGAAGCGATAGCTGCAACCCGCGCATTCTCGTCGGCGACGGATCGTGGCGCCTTCGCGGGAGGCGCGCGAATCAATCACTTTGTCGTCCTGACAACCACACTTGGGACAGCGCATATGCTTGAAACCACATCAAGTTGTAGTTTTGCACTTTCTACCACGCAACACGTTGTGGAGTCAAGCTCTGAAACGCGGGTTCGAGACCGCCAGAATCGGCCACGCAAACCGGGTTAAACCCGAAAAACGAAGTTGGAAGGGGAGCGCACGCGCCGCGCGTGCGGTTTTCCGCGCCCTCGCGGAAAACACTCGCGGCACGGTTTTTCCCGAGGGGCTGGCACGGGCTTGGTCGCCCAAGGTGCTGGACGCGAGGCGCGTCCAGCCACACCCGAGGGCGGGTGTGCTCCCCAATCCAGTTTTTCGGGTTAAAGCTTTAACACCTTGACCGTTTCGGCGCGGCTCACACGCCATTGTCCGTCCTCCTTGCGGAGCTGCATTTTCACTTCCTGAACAAGGAACTCCTTCGCCCCCTTTTGTGTCGCCTTGGCCGTCAGTTCGACAGTCGCAGTGCGCTTGTCCGCAGCCAAGGCGACATTGACATCGAGGAACTGCACTTTCAGGTCGCTCAGGTTGCGGTGCGCCAGCAGTGCGGCGTCACGGATTTCCTCCCGGCCTGAAAACGCATGCCGGCCTTCGCCCGGCACGTCCACGTCCACTTGAATGTCCACCGTCACGTAGCTCAGCAGTTTGTCCACAGCGATACCCATGCCCACGACTGATTGGCTGGCCGGAATCGAAGCCGTCTGCGCCAAGTCATCCAGCATCCGGCGGATGCGACGTTCCTCGTTGGGAAAGAAATGCTGCCAATTCAGCCAGCCGAGGCCGAGCAGGATCACCAGCCCGCCGATGCGCGTCAGGATTTTCACCAGAGCACCTTGCCGACGATGCGTTTGGCCTCGGTTCGGCCAAACTCGTGGAACCGCTGATCCATGCCGCGATTATCGCCGATCAGGAAATACTCGTCACCTGCCAATGTGACCGGGGCCACCTGCCACGCCTCCCGCGCCTTCACGTAGGGTTCGTCCAGCGGTTGGCCGCTGATAAACACCACGCCGTTGGTGAGCGCGACCGTTTCGCCCGGCAGGCCGATGATGCGCTTTAGAAGCATGACATGCGGACCGGAGAACCCGTGCGGACGCGAGTAGCGCACTGCGACCACATCGCCGCGCTGCGGTTTGCTCCAGACGTAGGCGAGGCGGTTGATGGCATTGACGCTGCCGTTGTGATACGCCGGCTCCATGCTGCCGCCACTCACGCGCACCGGGAGAAGAACGAATCTGAAGACGACGAAGCTGACCGTCACTATCCCCAGCGCCCGCAGCAGCGTTCGGCGCGGGTCGCGGCCGATCGTAATCCGTTTCCACAGGGGAACGGGTGCTACCGTTGGCATGCCCTGTTGCATGTTTGCCGCGAACTATTGTCGCATGGTTCCAGAATGTAAGCCAATCAGTCGCCTGCCGGTCACTTCACGCCGCTCGCCAGCACGGTCGCAAAGTGCGGCGGCTGTTCCTCGCGCGCCACGACGCTGATCTCGATTTTACTGAAACCCGCGGCTGCGAGCCAGCGGTGCAAGTCGCTTTCCGCGAAACCCAGCCACCGGTCGCCATAAAGCTCGTGCGCCTTTTCGAAATGATGCTTGAGCAGGTCGAGAATCATGATTTGTCCGCCCGGACGCAGAATCCGGTGGGCGCTGGCCACCGCCCTGGCAGGCTCCTCGGCGTGATGCAGCGCCTGGCTCAGGATGACGAGGTCCACGCTCCGGGGTTCGATGGGCGGATCCTGCAAGTCGCCCAGCCGGAACTCCAAGTTTTTCAGGCCGTTCTTTTTTGCCTTGGCCGCGCCGAACGCGACGATCTTCTCCGAGTTGTCCACCGCGATGACTTTCTTGCACCGGCGGGCGAGCAGTTCGCTGAGCAAGCCTTCGCCCGAGCCGAGGTCAGCCACCACCAGCGGCGGCAGTACGCGCACCAGCAATTGCCCGAAGGCCTGCCACGATCGGCCCGGGCCATACACGCGGTCGAATCGCCCTGCGATCTGGTTGAAATACACCTGGGCTTGCTCGCGGCGGCGGGCGAGCACGCGCCTGAGGTTGATCTGGTCGCCGGCGTGCTCGGGCAATTCCTTCGCCCCGCGGATTGCGAGTTGGACGAATTCGCCCGTCGCGCCGCCAGCGCGGGGCTGGAGCCGGTAAAACGTCCGTTTGCCTTCGCGCCGCGATTGGACCAGACCGCAATCCGCCAGCAGACCGAGGTGCGTGGAGATGCGCGACTGGCCGAGCCGCGTGATTTCCTGGAGTTCGTTGACCGACAGCTCATCGCGCTCCAGCAGCGCCACGATGCGCAGGCGCGTGGGGTCGGACAAGGCCCGGAGTGATTTTAATGTCGGTGACATAACTTTTTTCAGCCGCCTGCTGAATTTGTTTTGCGCTCCGCTCTCACTAACACTGGCTTTAGCCCGGTGTGCATCGAACTGACGCCCGCCAGCCGCTTCAGCGGCTTTCCGCCCGCGCGCAAAACCGCTGAAGCGGTTGGAGATTCTTCCTCGCACGCAACACCGGGCTGAAGCCCGGTGTCAATGAGACCCAACCACCACCGCGCCAACTTTTTTCCAGAAACCATTTGACGCGCGCCAATTTCTTTATATCATCTTATCCTGATACGTCAATACGAGATTGAAACAAAAACGGGACTCAAAAACTCAATGAGCAAAAACTTCATCTTTTCGTCCGAATCCGTCGGCGAGGGACACCCGGACAAGGTCTGCGACACGATTTCTGATGCCGTTCTGGATGCCTGCTTGGCGCAAGACAAATACAGCCGCGTGGCCTGCGAAACGTACGCCAAGTGCAACCTTGTCGTGGTCGGCGGCGAAATCACGACCAAGGCGAAGCTGGATTACAACGCCATTGCCCGCCGAGCCATCCGCGAGATCGGTTACACGCACGACGACGATGTCTTCCATGCTGATCGCGTGCTCATCGTCAACGCCATCACGCAGCAAAGTCCCGACATCGCGCAGGGCGTGGACGCGCGGGCTGCGGAAGGCAAGGCCACCGCCGAGCAGGGCGCCGGCGACCAAGGCCTCATGTTCGGCTACGCCACGAACGAGACGCCGGAATTGATGCCGGCGCCGATCATGTACGCCCATCAACTCGGCCGGCGGCTGAATGAGATTCGCAAGCGCGGCAAGGTGAAATGGCTGCGACCGGATTCCAAGACCCAAGTGTCCGTTCAATACGTTGACGATCAACCCGTGCGCATCACCAACGTCGTCGTTTCCACGCAGCACGCGGCGGACGTGAAACACAAAACCATCCGCGAATTCATCATTGAAGAAGTGATCCGGAAAGTCTTGCCGAAGCATATGCTCGACAAGCGGACGACGTTTTTGGTTAACCCGACGGGGCGCTTCGTTGTTGGTGGGCCGCAAGGCGATACCGGTCTGACGGGGCGCAAAATCATCGTGGACAGCTACGGCGGCATGGGCCGGCACGGCGGCGGTTGTTTCAGCGGCAAGGACCCGTCGAAGGTGGACCGCAGCGCCGCGTACATGGGACGTTACATCGCGAAGAACATCGTCGCCGCCGACATCGCGACGAGCGCGGAGATTCAATTCGCCTACGCCATCGGTTATCCCGAGCCGGTCAGCGTCTGCGTCAACACGTTCGGGACCGCAGCGGACGGCATCACGGACGAGATGATCGAACGGGCGGTGCAAGAAGTCTTTAGCTTCAAGCCCGCCGACATCATCAAACAACTCAATCTGCTCCGCCCGATCTATGCCAAGACCACCAACTACGGCCACTTCGGCAAAAGCGATCCTGATTTGACTTGGGAACGGACGGACAAGGTTGCGGCATTGAAGCGCGCCCTCAAATAAGCCATCTTTGCTTCCATGAAGAGAATTGTTTTCGTCGAACCTTTGCCTGCCTATCGCCTTCGACTCCGTTTCGATGACGGCATCGAAGGTACGGTGAACCTTTCCCACTTGGTTGGTAAAGGCGTCTTCGCGGCCTGGCACGACAAGGAGCGCTTTGCCCGGGTGCGCATTGGGGAGTTCGGCGAACTGGTTTGGGATGGCGACATTGACCTCTGCCCGGATGCCCTGTACTTGGAAGTCACCGGCCTGACGGTCGAGCAGTTGTTTCCGAACTGGAAGCGGGAGGCGGTTCATGCCTGAAGTCAGCCGGTTTTTCGGCGTTCGCATCGTGTTCTTTTACAACGGTCATGCGCCCCCTCATTTCCACGCCATTTACGAGAGCAGCCAAGCGGTGTTCGACATCCATTCACTGCAAATGACTGATGGTTCTTTGCCACCACGAGTGCGCGGCTTTGTTGTCGAATGGGCGGCCCAGCACCAGCGGGAGTTGATGGAGGCATGGGATCAAGTCCGCGACGGTCAGCCGCCCGCCAAGATCACGCCCCTCGAATAACACGAACCAAAACCAACACGTCATCTGGACCAACAAACAAATCAAACACTATGGCAACGGCAATCGAACCTCCTCCCCCGCGCGCGAAGCTCGCCAAAGCCCCGAGCAAGAACGGCGAGGGCGCAGCCAAGCGCGACTACTTCGTCAAGGACATCTCCCTCGCTGAATTCGGCCGCCGCGAGATGGAAGTCGCCGAGCATGAGATGCCCGGCCTGATGGCCATCCGCACCAAATACGGCCCACAAAAGCCGCTCAAAGGCGTGCGCGTCTCCGGCTCGCTGCACATGACCATCGAGACCGCCGTGCTCATCGAGACGCTTGTTGAACTGGGCGCGTCCGTCCGCTGGGCCAGTTGCAACATCTTCTCCACGCAGGACCACGCCGCCGCCGCCATCGCCAAAGCCGGCATCAGCGTGTTCGCCTTCAAGGGCGAATCGCTGGAGGAATACTGGGAGTTCACTCTCAACGCACTCACGCATCCCGGCATGAAAGGCCCACAACTCGTCGTGGACGACGGCGGCGACGCCACCCTGCTCCTCCACAAAGGCTATGAAATGGAACAGGGCGACAACTGGGTCAACACGCCCGGCGACAGTCACGAAGTTTCCGTTGTCAAGAACCTGCTCAAGAAGTGCGCGAAAGAGCGCCCCGGCTGGTTCACGCAGGCGGCAAAGGAATGGAAAGGTGTCAGCGAAGAGACGACCACCGGCGTCCATCGCCTTTACCAGATGCTCGAAGCCGGCAAGCTCCTCGTGCCCGCCATCAACGTCAACGACTCCGTCACCAAGTCCAAGTTCGACAATCTCTACGGCTGCCGCGAATCGCTGGCCGACGGCCTCAAGCGCGCCCTCGGCGTGATGATTGCCGGCAAGACTGCCGTCGTCTGCGGCTACGGGGATGTGGGCAAGGGCAGCGCGCACAGCCTGCGCGGCTTCGGCGCGCGCGTCATCGTCGCCGAGATTGATCCCATCAACGCCCTGCAAGCCGCGATGGAAGGTTTCGAGGTCACGACCATTGAGGACACGCTCGGCGAGGCCGACATCTACGTCACCGCCACCGGCAACTGCGACGTCATCACGCTGGAACACATTTTGAAAATGAAGGACCAAGCCATCGTCTGTAACATTGGCCACTTCGACAACGAAATCCAAGTGGACCGCCTCAACGCCCATCCCGGTGTGGAGAAGGTGAACATCAAGCCGCAGGTTGATCGCTACGATTTGCCCAACGGAAGGAGCATCTATTTGCTGGCTGAAGGCCGGCTCGTGAACCTGGGCTGTGCCGAAGGCCATCCGAGCTTCGTGATGAGCAACAGCTTCACCAACCAGTGCCTTGCGCAACTCGACCTCTGGAAGAACAAGGACACCTACAAAGTTGGCGTCTATCGTCTGCCCAAGAAATTGGATGAAGAAGTCGCCCGCCTGCACCTGGGAAAAATCGGCGTGAAGCTGACGAAGCTGACGAAGAAACAAGCCGACTACATCGGCGTGCCGGTTGAAGGCCCTTACAAGCCGGAGCACTACCGCTACTGAGCGAATTCAAATCTCAAAACACGAAAGGCGAACGGGCAACCGTTCGCTTTTTTCGTTTCCGTGGCGGGTCAGCGCTGGAAAAATTTTCGCACTACTTCACCGAGCGAGGAATTTACTTGCCCACCGGCGCTCCGTTGGTTTTTCGCGATGAAACCGCTTTCGCGCGCTCCTTTAGAACCGATGTCGTTGCCTTTCTAATCAGCGCCGGAAGGTCTGCGCCGATACCATCAGCAACACGAAGCATCAACTCCATCGAGGGATTGCGAAGTCCCCGCTCGATGAGACTCAGCATGGATTCGGATACACCGGAATTTTGGGAGACGGCATATCGGGAGAGCTTTCGACGTTCTCGCTCTACCTGCAAGAGCCGAATGATCTCTTTGCGTATCGCTTCATAATGTTGAATTCCGGGCACGCCCCGAAGCGTTACAGAAACGGGGGCTTGACACTTACTTTGCAATCGTCAAGTATCGGGAACGCAGAGTGAGGCGTGAGACGCGCCCCGATTTTGAGGCTCGCCAGGAAGTTCCGCTTCAGGCAAAAATAAATTCGGCAGATACCGCGAAAGCGAAAAAACTATGAAAGCTCTAAATCAAACCATCGGCAGGGTGGCCGTTGTGGCCGCGCTTGCGTTCAGCATTATTCCAAATGTTTCAGGACAAACCAACGGGCCGGTTCTTGGAATCACCAAGAGCGGGCCTGACAATCCCGCCGTGTTGCTATGGTCTAGTCAGACCAATGAAATTTATCGGGTTGACTACACGGTGGGGCTTACAAACTGGCTCACAGCGATCGAAGATTTTTCAACTCAAGGAACAAACACCCTTTGGGCAGACCTCGGAAGCGAATCGGGTCTTGAAGGCCGACCTTCGTCAGCTGATGTAAAAGCACCCTACCGATTTTACCGTATTGCTGTCCAAAGCTATATGTCTAACGCATTGCCAGTTACAATCACTGTTAGCAATGCGAGCGAAGGCACGGTGTTGACAGAACTCACGAACATCCTCGCGGGCGCGCAATCAAGCTCGAACCTAATTGCAGGGAGATTGCTCGTTGACGGCAACGAAGTTGGAATTGATTCGGGCACTTCATATTCTTTCCCGCTCGAAACCCGATTCTATCCAAATGGAACGCATCGGCTGTCCGTCAATGTCGAAGATAACGGCGATTCGGGCACGACTGGCGGGGATGATGATGTTCCAGACCCAGACACAGATATCGGAGCAAGCTACGCTACGAAAAATATCAGCGTTGTGTTTAGCAATTCGTTGTCGGGTGTTTGGCTCAAATACAAAGGCTTTCGCCCTGAGTTGGGTCAGACGCAGGAACTTCATGCCACGTTGTCACCGCCTCGCTCTTGGCGAGTGGATATTACAGCCGCCGATGACACAAACACAATTTACCGCACGTTCACCGGCAATAGCGCAAAAATTCTCGTGCAATGGGATGGCCTTGATTCATTCGGGCAGGACTTATCGCCTCAGCGGATTGCGTATGTGATTACCGCTTCTCCTCCTTTCATTACTTATTCAACCTACAAAACGTTTGGCACTTTCGGCATGATGTATCAGGGGCATCATCCGAAGTTGTCCCCGTCGAATCGTCCGCAGCGCGGTGCGCCGTTTGGTCAGGTTACGTTTGCAACTGAAAGCGGCTATCAACCGCCATGGGGGAAAATCAAAGCTGTAAAACGCATTGCAAGCGATTTGGCTTTACGATTCCCGATTTCCGGCTATCCGCTCGGTTTTATTTACGGCGATGATGATGTCAGCGGAGATGCGCTTCGAAAATCTTCGCTCGGAGGGTCAAACATTTTCAATAATGTCACGATTGGTCTTTTCGCTGGTCACAGCGCGGCGGCCAAGGAGAACATCGTCGCTCTCGCCCACCCGCAAACCTACATCCCGATTTATCACACCGGCGCAGGTTCAATGGATTGGGTTGGGATGTTTGACATGGATTTGGGCAGCAGCAATCTGAAATGGGCGGCGTTTTACAGTTGCAACTTATTCCGCGATAGTAGCTATCGGGCAAATGGCTGCTATTCCCAGATGAAAAACAACAGTCATCTAGCCATAAACACCGATTTGCACATCATGCAAGGCTACGCAACGGAAATGTCAGTTCGACATGATATGGGATTGTTTTGGGTTGTGGCACTGATTGGGCCGACGTCTCTGACGAGTGACAATACTGTCTTGGCCGCTTGGCGTTTCGTCTGCTTGAAGACTCAACCCGTAGAACCTGCATCCAACGCCAACGTCAGCAGGTCAGTCTATTGGGAAGAATGCGTAAGCGACCACATTTACGGTTATGGTTCACAAACAGATCCTGATCCCGATCACATTCAGCCGGAGCTTTTGGAAGATGACCAAATGGCGAACCACACGTGAGTTTTGCGTGGCGATGATGCTCGCTTGCGCTTTACACGCAAGCGCAGGCGAGCACATTCCCGCGCCGACGGAAACCGACCTTGAAGATTTGGTTGGCGAATCTTTGCCATATCCGATTAAGTCAGCCAAATGGGTCGCGAATGAACCGCCAAAAACGAATCTGTTTGTTTATGCCATACAGCCGAAAAGTTTTCGCCCGGAATTTCTGAAATTGCTGGCGGAGTCTTTAGGCGTGCAGGGAAACGTGCAGCAAATGCCCGCGAGCATGATTCTTGACGCTCCCGGTTATTGGATACGAGAACCGAACGGGACAAACAAATCGTCGTGGAAATCCGTCGCCTTTTCACAACGCTCCGGCTCAATCACGTTTACCAGCGGCGAGGACAACCACAAATGGGATTTGAAAACACACAAGCCACTCGCTCATGGAGTTCCTGACGAAAAAGAGGCTTTGCAACGCACGCTGGCATTGCTCCCCGTATTAGGAATCACAACCAACGATTTGGAACACATGCCTGATGGCAAATTGAAATACGCCAGCGATACCGAGGGCACTTGGTATAACGACCGCTATGACAACTGGACGCGCAAACGCTACATCCGGCAAATAAACATCCAATTCTGGCAGAAAATTCAAGACGGCGCATCCGTGCTATCCATCGGCGGCGGTGGAATGTTGCGAGTCGGTTACATCAGCGAAGGACGCTTGGCCGAATTGGAAATGACTTTTCGCCAAGTGCGACCGGTTGGCAGTGCGTCACCCAAAACCAGCAAAGAACTCGCAAAGATGCTTCAAAGCGGCAAGGGCAGAACCTTCCGCCAATACATCCCTGAAAGCTTGACGATTACCAACTGCACACTGGTTTATCCAGAAGCCAACTCATACACGAAGCAAGACTTTCTCTGGCCGTTTTACGCGCTGGACGCTGTAGCCGTTGAAGAAGGTGAAACCAATGGGTTTCGAATTTACGAGCCGTTATCGTGGTAACAAGCGATGATCTTTTCGAACGGTTCGACTGAAGCGCAATCGTTATTTAATGGCAAGGACGGCTTTCGAGAATTATCTGTCTAGGCCGGGAGATCGTGGACACTTTTGGGGGCTTCTCAAGGGGTTTTGGTGGCGGTAGGTTTTCTCTCCATGCTGGTGCTGCAACCCACGATGGGAAAATCCTTGGTCGCAATCCGTTTCCATCATTGATAAATTCAAGGCAGATGAAATTTGAAACGCTTTGTCTGCACGGCGGCACGCAGCCGGACCCGACGACGCTGTCGCGCGCCGTGCCCGTCTATCGCACAAGCTCGTACGTCTTCCGGAGCACCGAGCACGCGGCCAATCTTTTTGCGCTGCGCGAACTCGGGAACATCTATACCCGCTTGATGAACCCGACCACCGACGTACTGGAAAAGCGCGTCGCGTTGCTCGAGGGCGCACCCGAGTTGGGCGGCCTCGGTCTCGCGTCCGGCACGAGCGCAGTCTTTTATTCGGTCATCAACCTCGCCCAAGCTGGCGACAACATCGTCTCGGCTCGCAATCTTTACGGCGGCACTTACACGCAGTTCAACGACATCCTGCCGACACTAGGCATCACGGTGAAATTCGTGGACTCGAACGACCCACAGAATTTCGCCAAGGCGATTGACGCCAAAACGCGCGCGCTGTTTTGTGAAACCGTGTCGAACCCCGCGCTGGAAGTGACCGACCTCGAAGCTGTCGCGAAAGTCGCCAAGGCGCACGGCCTGCCGTTGACTGTGGACTCGACGTTCTCGACGCCGTACCTGACCCAGCCGTTGGCGCACGGCGCGGACATCGTGGTCCATTCGCTCACCAAATGGTTTGGCGGGCACGGCACGGGCATCGGCGGCGTGGTGGTGGACGGCGGACGCTTCAACTGGGCTGCCGGCAAACATCCGCTCTACGACACGCCGGATGGGTCGTATCACGGCCTGCGCTGGGGCCACGACCTGCCCGAGCCACTCAAGCCGCTGGCGTTCATTCTCCGCATGAGAACCGTGCCGTTGCGCAACCTAGGCGCCTGCATTTCACCGGACAACTCCTGGATTTTCCTCCAAGGCATCGAGACCCTCCCGCTGCGCGTCGAGCGGCACTGCGAAAACGCCAAGGCCGTAGCGAAACATCTCAAGTCGCACAGGCGGGTTGAATGGGTTCGTTTCCCCGGCTTGGAGAGCGACCCGATGTTCAAGCTGAATCAGAAATATCTCCGCGGCAAAGGCGGCTCGATGGTCGTGTTTGGAATCAAGGGCGGCAACGAAGCCGGGCGCAAGTTCATTGACGCGCTCAAGCTCTTTTCGCACCTCGCCAACGTGGGCGACGCCAAGAGCCTGGCGATTCATCCCGCCACCACAACGCATTCGCAGCTCAACGAGGAAGCGCAACGCGCCGGCGGCATCACACCGGAGTTGGTCCGCCTCAGCGTCGGTTTGGAGAACATTGACGACATTCTCGCCGATCTCAACCAAGCCTTGGTGGCGGCGGCCGCCTGAGCGGCAACGAACGAAGACGATGACCCGATCCATCGGCAAGGTGACCACGCAGTTCTTCGAGTTCAACAACCCGAAAAAGCCGCTTCGCTTGCGCGTTGGCGGGAAACTCGCGCGGTTCACCCTGGCCTACGAAATGTACGGCCGGATGAACGCCGACCGCTCGAACGTCATTCTCGTGTTCCACGCCATGACCGGCACCCAGCACGCCGCCGGCACGAACAGGCATTTGCCCGGCCTCGACGACCGCTGGACCGAGGAGCTGCACGAGGGTTGGTGGAATGCGTTCATTGGCCCGGGCAAGGCGCTCGACACGCGGAAGTTCTGCGTCGTCTGCGCCAACTACCTCGGCGGCTGCTATGGTTCGACCGGCCCGGCCTCAATCAACCCGCAGACGGGCAAGCCTTGGGGACCTGCGTTCCCGGTGTTGCGCATGATTGACATCGTAGAATCGCAGATGAAGCTGCTCGATTCCCTCGGAGTGAAAACGCTTCATGCAGTGATGGGCGCGTCCACTGGCGGCTTTCTCTCCCTCCTCACGGCCGCGCGCTACCCCGACCGCGTGAAGATCGTCGTGCCCGTCGGCACGGGCGTCGAGACGACGATTTACCAGCGCATCCTCAACTTCGAGCAAATCACCGCCATCGAGAGCGATCCAAATTTCAAAGGCGGCGATTACTACGACGGGCCGCGCCCGGACACCGGCCTCGCGTTGGCCCGGCGCATCGCGCACAAAACGTTCGTGTCGCCCGACACCTTGCGCGAGCGGGCGCGGGGCGAAGTTGTGAGCCACAAACCGCCGCACGGTTGGTACGAGATGAACCACCCGGTCGAGTCCTACATGCTCCATCAAGGCTTGAAGTTCGTGCGGCGCTTCGACGCCAACACCTACCTGCGCATTGTGGACGCCTGGCAGTGGTTTGATCTGGTGGCCGAGGCGGGCGCCAAGGATTTCCACGACCTCTTCGAGCGTTGTCAGCAGCAGGAATTCCTCGTGTTCAGCATTGATTCGGACGTCTCGTTCCATCCGCAGGAACAGTCCAAGCTCGTCCATCTGCTCAAGCGCGCCCGCGTGCCGGTGATGTGGATCACCGTCCATTCCGAGAAGGGCCACGACTCGTTCCTGCTCGAGCCGCGCCTGTTCACGCCGCACCTTACCCAGGTGCTCGGGCATTGAGCGCCTCGGCGTGCGGTTGGCCCGGAAATTTCACACGCTGCAGCCGCAAACTTTACCACGTATCACGTGGTGAAGTTTGCGCACGGCGGGCAACACCCGGCGGGCAATCGCAACCTAAAGGTTGCGGCTACACACCGCGGATATTTCGAGCTGGGTGTGAAATTTTCGGGTCAGAGCGATTGCCAAAATCGATTTCAGAAACGGAGTGTCGGTCTCCAATCTGGCGCGGATTAGCAAAGAGGAGGCAGCCTGCCGAATTGGAATTCGGCGCTCCGCCGCGCGTGGTTTTTCCGGAAATTTATTTTGGCAATCAGCACAGCGCACGGGATGCTTTGACAAGGCGCTGAAAAGCTGACAGGTTGCGCCCCCAGTTAAACGGGAAGAAACTGCGAATTTGATATGAGAAATATTTTGACCAACCTGCTCATTGCCGTCGCGCTTGGCCTGTGCGTGTTGATCTGGTATCAGTGGGTACGCGAGGGGGACTCGCACAAGAAGGTCCAGGCACTGACCGACACCGTCCATGACCGGGACGAAACGATCCAGGGCAACCAGTCAAGGATCAGGCAAATCGAAGCGGAGAACACCCGGGTGGACGGCTTGAAGAATCAACTGACCGCAACGCTGAAAACCAACCGCCAGGAAATCCTCACCCTGACCAAAGATCTGGACAAAGCCAACGCTGAGGTTGATAGGCAAGCCAAGCAGGTGGACGCTTACAAGGACGCGCTGGAGCGCGCGAATGAGAGCATCAAAAAGCAAAACGAAGACGTCAAGCGGCAGAATGATGAGCTGAAGAAGCTGGCGGAAGAGCGGAATGAGATTGTGACCAAATACAACAAGGTCGTCGCAGATTTCAACGAGCTGGCGAACAAGTGGAACGCACTTCAGGAGAGCCTTTCCAAAACCAACGCGCCGGCCGGAAAAAAATAGGGCGATTGCCAGAACAGATTTCCGGACAGGTCGCGCCCGGCTCGTCAGCAGCCTCGCCCCACCTTATCCGGCTCTATGGACTCGAGCTTTTCTGCGGGCTGATGGCGAACGAGACTTTTTGAATCCCTTCCCGCCGGACCAGGTCGAGAACCCGGATCACCGAACCGTGGGTGGCGTCCTTGTCGCCACTAATGTAAATCGGCACGTTCGTATTCAGGCGGAATTTGTTCGAGAGATAGGTGTGGAGTTCCACCAAGTTGACCGGCTTCTTTTCGATGTAGATGTCGCCCACTTTGTCCACGGAGATGTTGACGATGTCCGGCTTGAAATCCCGCGTGGCCGTCGTGGCCGTGGGCAGGTCCATCTTGATGGACTGGAGGCGGACCATCGTCAAGCTCGCCATCATGAACGCGGCGAGCAGGAAGAACATGATGTCAATCAACGGGATGATCTCGATGCGCGCCCGTTTGTGCGGCCATGGTGAACCGATCTTCATATCCGTCTCAATTCATAAGTCGCGCGGCAAGTGATTCCGTGGCAATGCGCCCCGCCAAGGGTCGGCCATTAACTCTCCTGGCGAAACAACTGGGTTTCCGCCCCCCGCTTTTTCGCCGCAGTCACCATGATTTCCACGTTGGTGGCCGCCGATTCCAATTCGAACTGGAGTTGGGCGGTTTTCCGCGTGTAATAGTTGAATGGGATTAAGGCCAGGATGGCGATGGCCAGGCCGCACATCGTCGCAATGAGCGCCTCGCCGATGCCCCCGGTGATCTGGCCCATGGCGCCTTCCACGCTGGCACCGCCCAGCGCCAGGAAGGTCCGGAAAATGCCCGACACCGTCCCCAGCAGCCCCAGCAGCGGCGCGAGGGTGACAAGCGTGTCCATAACGGTCAAGAAGCGCCCGGCTTTCTGGAGCTCGACGCCCGCCGCCACCTGCAATGCGCCTTGCAACGAGGAATGAAAATGGTTCAGGCCATGATAGATCGTGCGGATCACGGGGTCCTGCGAATCTTTGGACAAACGCGCCGCTTCCTTGAAATCGCCATTCTCCAAAGCGCCAAATATTTTCTCCAGGGCCGCTGGGTCGCGTCGCAGGCTCTCACGCCACCACCAGAAGGTGCGCTCGCCCACGACGGCCACCGCCACAATCGCGGCGACCAGAATGGGCCACATGACCGGCCCGCCCTTTTGGAAGTATTCAATGAGGATGTTCGCTAACATAAATCAAATCCACGCAGACTCGCGTTCGCCGGCATTCAGTTGCTTTCAGGAATGGCTGCGCCCTTTCAACTGTTTCTTAACCATGTTTGACCAACCCGAATCCTTAGTGATTGCGCCTGGCGCGCTGCGCAAACCGTTTGGTGTCCAGCCGTTAGGCTGCGCCGACACGCTAAAGCGTGGACACCGAACTGTCGCGGTTTCATGCTCATCGCCAACGATTCGGGTGACCAGCTTATCCAACTTGCAGCCCACCTGTCCATGATTTAATTGGGACTACTTGATCTGGAAAATAATCGGGACGAGGTAATACCGCGTCTCGCCCGGCAGAAACCGCCAGCGTTCCCTGACCCAATCCGCCGCGTGCCGGTCAAGGCCCGGCCAGCCGCAACTGTCCCGCACGGTGACGGAACCGATTGAGCCGCTGGCGTCAACGATCACGTAAAGCATGATCTTGCCTTCATGGCGCGCCTGCAATTCGCTCCGCGGATAAGTTGGGTCCGGATAGTAACCGCCGGTGGCAACACTTGGGTTGAAGGTTGTGGGTCGGGGGGCGGTTGTTAGGTTCGCCGGTGGTGGCGTGGCATAACGGGCCGAGGTCGTCACCATCACCGGGCCTTTGACCGGAACGGCGAAGGCCACAGCCGCCGGGTTCGCCGCCACGACGGTGGCGAGAACGGGTTGGTCCGTGACCTCCGTGTCCGGGGGCGGTTCGTTTTCCGGCTTCTGCTTTTCCGGCTGCGTTTCAGGTTTCTCCTCCGGCGGGTTGAAGACGACTAGCACGATTTCGGTTGCTTCACTCAGCGGCCTTTGCACTATTTTCGGCGGCTTCAGCCCGATCAACCCAATGATCACAAAGAGGATGCAGATCGAATTGACCCACGCCAGCCGCTTGTTTTCGTCCTTGAAAGTCTGGGGCAGACACAGCTTGGCCAAATCCGAAGTCAGCACGTATTCGGGCGCGCCTTCAATCAGATTGGCGGCTTGGGCCACGGAAGCGGATGCCGAAAGTGAATCCTGACTCATTTCCCTACAAACTCCAAACGGAACGCTCCCCCTGTGCCAAAACCACACTTTGAGCGTGTTTGGCCAATCGGGTTTGGTGTCCAGCCTTTAGGCTGTCAGCCCCGGCCGTCCACGCTTTAGCGTGTTCTGTTTGACGCGCACGCTTCGGACGGTCACGCGCCGCAAACCGGCTAAAGCCGGGACACCAAACGCGATTTTCCAAACAAGCCCTCACGTTTCCGCAAAGCCAATACTTTTCAGCCACACACATTTCGCTGCACTGTCTCCCAAATCCCGCGAACCGCACCATACCCGAAGCGGCCCCGTCGAAGTTGGGGCAGAGAACTGTATCCGGCTTTTGCCCGCACGCAACCTAATCCTGACGGGGGGTGCATTTTTTTGCTTTTTTCGCTTGCGCGGTTCTGGCGGAATCGCTAAAAACGTGACAGATTCTGAATAATCCTAAAACTGAACTATTGCTATGACTACAACCTACCTACGAAAAACGTCTGTTTGTTGTTCACGTGCAGTTCTCGTGGTCGGCCTTATTGGGCAACTGGCAGTGCTGCCGGCGTTGTTTGCCCAGCCGACCAATCAACCAACCGAAATGAAACCGGTCGTTGTCACCGGTTCGTATATTCCAACTGCCGAAACCGTCGGCCCAGCGCCGGTGGACACGATCGCAGTGGAACAAATCCAGAAGGTGGGCCAGCAAGATGTGCTTGCTACGCTGAAAAAACTTAATCCGAACTTTGCCGGCAACGGCAATGTGGGCCAAGAAGGCAATAACGGTTATGGCGGTGAAGCGTACGTTGCCATCCGCAATCTGCCTACGCTCGTCTTGTTGGATGGCCGCCGGCTGGCCAATTCCGCTTTCAGCAGCGGCTCGTTGGTGGACGTCAACATGATCCCGCTAGCCATGATCGAGCGCATCGAAATCCTCAAAGATGGATCCTCAGCGCTGTACGGCTCCGAGGCCATCGGCGGTGTAGTAAACATCATCACCAAAAAGAATTGGTCGGGCGTTGAAGTCGGTGGCCGCTATGGATTCGCCACCGGCAAGGGCACCGTCACCGAGAACAAGGCTTACGTGGTTGCGGGAACCGCAAACGACAAGGCTTCGTTCGTGGCTGGCGTGCAGTATTATTGAGTTCCGCATAAATAATGGATATGAGTTTACTCATTCCAAATCAATCCCTGTTTAGCGGCTTGCGCCAGACAAGCGCCCAGCAAGCTCTGCGATTGTTTGATA
>Ga0315289_10002339_pt1 | contig 29118 bp, 33 predicted proteins | sample YL17G11_40_MG_FD_203452 | JGI IMG/M metagenome (GOLD analysis project Ga0315289, IMG submission 203452) | Sediment microbial communities from Yellowstone Lake, YNP, Wyoming, USA - YL17G11_40 | ecosystem: Environmental > Aquatic > Freshwater > Lake > Sediment | place: USA: Wyoming | collected... | reverse complement strand
CTGGGCCAGCCGGGATTGGGACGCAACCAGGTTCCCTTTCGCGTTCAAATAGTTGGATTCGGCGGTCTCCATCTCTTCAACCGAAATCTGCTTCTTGTCGAACAGCTCCTTCGACCTTTTAAACTTTTTCTCGGATTGATCGAGCGACAGCTTGGCTTGGTCGAGAGCGGCCTGGGAGCTCTTCAGGCTGGAGTTGGCCTGGTCCAGTTTGAGCCTGAGGGGTTCCGCATCGATCTCGGCCAGGATTTCGCCGAACTTGACCTTGGAATTGAAATCGGCGTTCAGCTTGGTGATCTTTCCCGAAACCTGGGCCCCGACGTCGACCGTATCGACGGGGTTCAGCGTCCCCGACGTCGTGACGAGAGATTCGATATCGCCCTTGCCGAGGATTTCGGTTCGGTATTTGACCTGGCTGCCTTTTCCCTTTTTAAACAGGTTGAAGCCCAGGATGACTCCAACGCAGACTACCAGAATCACCACTCCGACGATCCACTTCTTTTTCATTTGGACTCTCCTTTTTGATATTAGGTTTGGAATTGGGGTTTCTTGGGGGTTTGGGCCGCCGCTCCATGTCCTTCCGGTGCTGCTCCATCTGTTTCTGAATCATCGCTTCCATCTTCTGCTTCTGTTCGGGGGTCAGGACCGCGTCGACGTCCTTCTTCAACTGGCCGCGGATTTCGTCCACATTCTTGTTTAAATCCTTGCGGAGGCCTTCAATTCTTTCATTATTGACCTTGAAAATATCCTGGATTTTCGCTTGCTGTTCGGCCGTCAAGCCCAGTTCGTTCGCCCAGCGGGCCATGGACGGATATCTGGCCGGATTCGGACCGCCGCCTCTCATCCCCGGCCTTCTCCCGAACCGCCATTTCTCGGCGAAGACGCCGACGACGACGCCCGCGGCGAAGACCAGGATGATGGCCAGGGTGATCCAAACCTTGGATTTGCTCATGGCGCGTATCTCCGCGTGGGGATGCGTTCGTTGCTCGCGAAAATGATCATCATCCCCTTGTTCTCGATTTTTTCCTCTTCGAACAGGGTTTTCGTCTCAGTCAAGGGATTGTCGTTCCGCAGGAGAAGCGCTTCGGGCTGGCTCATCTGGCTGTCGAGAGCCGGGCTTATGAAGGCGATGGCGCCGACGAAGAAACCGATAAGCGCTAGCGACACCGGAATCGCCCGGAGGCTCCATTTGAGCCAGAGCGCGGCCGGCGCCGCTTTTTCCTGCTCGGCGATCCGGACCCGGAGCCGCTCCCAGAAATAGGGGAGAGGCTCGGGCTCGGCCGGCAAGCCCAGGCCTTCTCCGAGCCGCGCGGAGTCGCGGGCGAGCGCCCGGCAACGTGGGCAGGCAGCGAGATGGCCGTCCAAGGCGTTCCGCCGGGACGGGTCCAGCGCTCCATCAAGGGACCGATATATCCACCGTTCTGCTGTTCGACATCTCATGGGCTTCCTCCTTCCGCACTTAGATAAGGCGTCATTTTTCGCAGAAGAAGCTTCCGGGCCCGGTGCAAGCGCGAATCCACGGTTCCGGGCGATATGTTCAACGATTCCGCAATGTCGTCATACGACAGGCCCCGGATATCCCGGAGCGTCAGGATCATCCGGTATTTGGCCGGGAGCGTCTCGAGGACCTTCAAGACGGCCGCCCGTCGCCGCTCCCGCGTCCGCTCGACCTCGCGCTCGCGCAGGCCGTCGGACGCGGCGAAGGGAGGATTCTCGAACTCTTCGAGCGAAATTTCCTTCCTCCGGGCGACTTTGCGCAGATGGTCCTTGATGTGATTGACCGCGACCCGGTAGAGCCACGTCCCGAACCCGGACTTGAAATGGAACCGCGACAGCGACAGGTACACCTTGACGAAGATGTCCTGGGCGAGGTCGTCCGCCGCCGCCCGGTCCTGCACGAAGCCGTACGCTAAATGGAACACTTTCTTCTCATACCTCTTGACGAGGGTCTCGAAGGCGTCCCGGTTTCCGCGCCGCGCCTGTTCGACGAGCGTCTGATCGTCCATAAACCATCACTGCCTTCGACCTCCGTCACTTTTTAGACGAAGGTCGTTTCGAAATCTTCCCTCCCGCGTTCATGTTCTAATAAAACGCGTCTCAATCGGCATTCGTTCCAGAATCAAGGAGGACGTCTCTCGGCCGAGGGAGAACGTGTCGATCCGCCCCGGATTCGCTCTGGGAAATACCGCCGACGTCCAAGAGGCAGGCTATTATAACAGATTTCGCCCGCTAACATAAGTCATTTAAGCGAATTAGCGAAGTTTTGAAAAACCGCCCCAAAAAAGAAAAATCCCCCTCCGCCGCCCCAAAAAAAGGGGGCCACGCGAGGGGGATTGTCGCGGTTAAGAACAGGTCAGAAAGCGAAGTTGAGTTACTTCTTAGTGGCCGTCCATTCCGTCGCAGCCGGGGGCTGGCCGCCGCCCGCCGGGGGCTGGCCGCCCATGCTCATTTCCCGGGTGCCCTTCATGTGCGTATCGTCAACGATCGTTCCCTTGTAGATCGTCGTGAAGTCGCCGCGCTGCGTCGTCCGGGTGATCTTGAACTCGATGGCGTTGTCCTTGACCGTGCCCTCGCCTTTGACTTCGGTCGGCTCGGCGCCGCCCCGGCCGGGCATCATCATCGATACCGCCAGTTTCTCGCCGTCCTGCTTAAAGGTGATGTCCTGGTGTTGTTCACCGGACCGGCCCTGCGAGACCATGTCCCACGTGCCCGTGACGTTGACCGCGGCCATGACCAGAATTCCGGTCGTCAAAAGCGCTAACAACAAAATCAAGCTCTTCTTCATGAATACCTCCTTCACGAGAGCTTCGTTTCTAGACGTGCCTTTACCGGCACATTCTTTAGACGAAAACAAAAAAAATTTCTTCCCCTTTATTTTAATATAGAGCTGATAGGAAGAGAACGCCGGCGATCAACCGCGCCGGGGCGGTTTCGCAGCCCGGCTTCGCCGATAATCAGCCGGGGTGTCCAGGTCTAAAAGGATCGAGCTGTCCTCGATATTAATTCTTTTAATATCTTGAGGATATAAGGACAATAGCTCTCGGAGGCCGACGTCTGCGTGCAGCGTTTCTACGGATTTTCTATATTTCATGTCGACCAGGAAAGGGTGGCCGCCGAAGCCTTTATAAACCGGGACGACAAGCCCTTTATCCGTCTCGAAATAGGCCGAAATGACCCGGCCGATGACCTCTTTCCGGACCCAAGGCTGGTCGGCGAGAAAGACCAACGCCGCCCGGCACTCGGCCGGAAGCGCTCGAAAACCAGTCTGAACCGAGGAGAGCATTCCTGTCCGGAAATCGGGATTGAAGACCGCGGAGACGGGGTATTTTTGAACCAACGGCCCGGTCCGCTCCCGTTCGGCCCCGAGGACGACGAGCGTCCGGTCCACAGATGAGGAGAGGATATTCGCCAGCACGGCTTCGAGGACGGTCCTTCCGCCCCAGGGAAGAAGCGCTTTGGCCGTTCCCATCCGCTTCGATTCTCCGGCCGCGAGGACGACGGCATAGATTGGGCGGCTTTTTTTTAGGCTCATTTTAACGAAGAGGATTCCGCCGGCGTCTGACCTGGACCAGTTCGGCGGCAATACTCACCGCGATTTCATTCACCGTTCGGGAGCCGATCGGAAGCCCGATCGGGGCGTGGACGCGCTCCCAGGCCGCCGGACTCGCCCAGCGCTTTTCCATGAACCGATCCCTCACCAGTTCGATTTTACGCCGGCTGCCGATCATCCCGAGATAGGCCGTCCTCCGCCGGATGCACGCCTTCAACGCGTCCGAGTCGTGCCGGTGCCCGCGCGTGACGATGACGACATATGTCTCCTCGTCCATGGGAAACGACCGGAGCCGGGCGGCAATATCGCCCGCGAGGACGCGGTCGGCGTCGGGCATCCGGAACGGGTCGGCAAATTCGGGCCGGTCGTCGATGACGATGACCTCGAATCCTAAAAGCCGGCCCTGGTGGGCGACGGCCCGGCCGACATGGCCCGCGCCGGCGATGACAAGCCGCGGATCCGGGGCATGAGGCTCGAGAAAAAGCCGATATCCCCGTTTCGTCGATAACTCCGGCCGTCCTTGGGACAAGACGCGCTTCAATTCCGCCGCCGCGATTTTTATGAAACCGCGTCGCGGACCGAAACCCGGCCGGGCCGCGGGAATCCAGGCACGCTCGACGCGCGCCGGCCCGGACCGGGTCGACGCGATTCTCGTCGCCAGGACGCCGGGCCGCCGCGCTCGAAAAGCAGCGACCGATTCCTGAAATGCGCGTTCACTCTCGTCGAGCCGGGCGTCAATAAGGATCCGCATCCTCCCGCCGCAAAGGCCGTCCGCGTCCTCGAAGAAACCTTCGCCCAGATTGAAAGCGCAGAGCCGCGACGAACGCGTCCGGACCGCTCGCCGGGCGCGCCGCTCGACCTCGGCTTCGACGAACCCGCCCCCGACCGTCCCGGCGATAAGTTCGTCTTCCGAAAAAAGGGCCGACGCCCCGGCGACCTGCGGCGTCGAGCCCTCGGCTTCAAGGACCGTCGCCAACGCCGCCGGTTTGCCGTGTTTCAAAAAATCCAGGAGCGCGGCGTAGAAGCTCCGGTCCGTCGTATAGGGCTGGTCCATATCCGATCATTATAACTCAAGACGTCATGTATAAAAAAAGGGGGGACGCGCGGCCGTGTCCCCCCTGAAAAAAGCGCGCCGGACCCGGCGTCCGGTTTATTTGCCCGCGGAAACCGCCAGGTTGAATTTCCCCTTCACCACGCCGCCGCGGGTCGAACTGAACGTGAACTCAGCTTCGCCGGTCGTACCCGGAGCCATCTTGAGTTTCCATTTCACGTCTCTCGTCTCGCCGCCCTGGAGATACGGGATCTCCTGGCGGGCCGCGGTGCCCGAGAGCGACATCCCGGAGGGCAGCGCGACGTTGACGTTGTCCGGCCGGACGATCTTCACCCGGTCGGCCATCTTGAGAGCGGTCGGCAAATACCCTTCGTTCTTCAACGTGCAGACGACCTCGAACGTGTCCTTCTCCTTCTTCACCGGCCGCAGCTCCGCCTTGAGGATCCTGACGATGGGGAGCGACTTGTACATGAAGAGGTTGAACATCGCCTCTTTTTTAATCCATTCCTCAAGCAGGTCGGGCGGCGGATTTTGGCTCCAGAATTTCGGGCTCCAGCCGCCGGTCTCGACATCGCCGTACGTCGGATGATGGAACTTATGCCAGGGGACAAAGGGCTTTCCCCCAAGTTCTTCGTCGATGAAACGGATCTGCTCGAGCGAGGTCACGCGGCCGTCGCCGTCATAATCCTTGAGCCGGCCGCCGTTCCAGAGCTCGTCGCCGTACCAGACCGCGCCATAATAGAGATAGCCGAAATCGGGAGAATGGCCGAAGAGCGGCGAGCCGCGCGGCGCCGCGGGCGGAGGGGCTTCCGCCCCGGCCGCACCCGCGCCTTCGGGGGCGCCGCCGCGCATCCCGGCCGCGCCGCCTCGCCCTCCGCCTCCGCCCATACCGCGGTTTCCGACGGAGTAATCATAGTACGTGTCCCCGGCCCGTTCATAGCCCGTGATTTTCTTCCCCTCCTGGTCGAAAAATTTGTAGATCTTCAGGTCCTCGGGGAACATGGCCTCGTCCATCCGGCTCGTCGACGGCCCGTGGAGGAGCATCGGGACGGTCGTGTCCATCGTCTGGCAGACGGAGACGTTCGGATGTTCGAGCAGGAAGAGGACGACGTACCGCGTCTCGACCTCCGACAGCGGATATTCGCCGGCCCCGCCTTGGGTCCAACCGCGGCCGGTGAAATCCAGGCCCGGCATCGGACGCCAGTTCTCCGGATAGTTCCGGTGGAGGTCGAGGCCTCCGATGCCGTCCTCGTTGACCCGGCCGTCGCCGTCGTTGTCGACCCCCTCCTGCAACAGGAGATAATCGCCCTTGCCCGCGCCGACGCGCTGCATCAGGCGTCCCGATTTGTCGGTCGGGTCGATGATCGCGTCGCCCTTGCCCATCTCGACCTTCTGCCGGACCTGGAGGATGAATCCGTCACCGTCTATATCGTCGGCCGGGTCTTCGTCGAGCAGCCCGTCGCCGTCATCGTCGTACGGCTTGACCGTGCTCCGGTTGGACTGCGCGGTGTTGAGATAGAGCTCGGACCCGTCGGGATTATTCTTGATTTTGACGTACAGGGCCGTGGCGTCGACCATCTTCGTGATGGCCGGGTCCTTGCCGTAATTGGACAAAATATGCCAGGCGAACCAGAGCGCGGACTCGGCTCCCGTGACTTCTCCCGAGTGCCGGTTGCCCTCGATGAACATCGCCGGCTTATCCGTGTCCTTGCCCGTGGCTTTGTTCGTGATCGTAATCTGCCAGATCTCCCGGCCTTCAAAGCTCTTCCCGACCGAGTAAAGGTCGACAAGGTTCGGATAGTCCTTGGCCCACTTGTTCAGAAAGAAATTGACTTCGTCATACTTGTGGAAATGGCGGAAATCGAGTTCACCCTGTTTGAGCGGCCGCGTCTCCGCGTAATCGACGCGCGGAAAAAAGCTCGCGCCGTGCCGCACGCCGCCGACAATATAAGCCTTCGTCGGCTGGGCCGGCGTCCGTCCAAAAGGCCGCTCCTGGGCGCCGACCATCACCAGGAGGGCCGCCGCGAAGCACATGAAAACACCGAGACGGAAAATATTTTTCATCCCTCGCTCTCCTTTCAAAAATAGGAGTTGAGCATATCGCGTCGCCGGAGCGATGTCAATTCGTCGAGCCCTGACCGTCGAACACTAAGACGCGAAGCGGGGCTCGGGCGGCGTCGCCCCTTCTCCCCTCGCGTTTGGACGCCCCCCTGAACCACCGCTATCTAACCGGATATTAGCTCTCGATAAGCCTGGAGGGAACGAAGCGACCATTAAAAGTTTAGCCAGCGGCGGCTCCATTTTCGAGGGAGACCTTTGCGGCGATGATGTTTGAGCGTTGCTCGATCGAATGATAACCCCGAAATGTCAAGGCCATCGTTGTCAAAGGCTCGAATCGCGGTCGCGAGTTCATCGCCGCCGAGAAAATGGAGGCTCCGCAAGCGTTGAGAACTTTTAAAGGAGCGAGTCCCTCCAGGCGAGTCCGAGATGACAGATGAAATCCGGAAAATCCGCGTGGTGACGAGCGGGATATCTTAAGCGCTCCCGGACAGGACCTGGGGACCCGACGAGAAAACTCAATGAAACCTTTTCCGGTTCTCTTACGTATATAGAAATGAACACGATGGAGCATGACATTGAAACAGGAGGCTAACATGAAGCTCAAAGAAAAGCTTGCCATCCTCGCGGCCGCCCTCGTTCTGTCGGTCGCCGGGTTCAACCTGATCGCCGCGCCGACGATCGACATCCTGAAAATCGGTCACCAGGCCGGGTACGAGATCATCGCCAATTATCTGGCCAAGACCGACGCTTCGCAACCCGCCAAGAAAGGATAAGCGCGTTGAAGCGAGAGGCCATCCGTTTCCGCTCTTGTCCCGCCGTCTGACAGGCCGCCGTTCATTCGACCATGAGAAAACGGCGGCCTTTTTTTATGCCTTTGATACCTGAAGCCCGCCCCTAGGTTCGTTTCCCGATAAGGACCACCGCCCAACAGGCGATCGCCTTCCCCTGCCCGGCCGAATCCAGGCCTTCGTTTGTCTTGGCCTTGAGCCCCAGGTGATCGCGCCGCAGGCCGAGCATCGGACAGAGGACGTCCTTGATCGCCTCGACATGAGGCCCGATCTTCGGCCGTTCCGCGATCACGACGCCGTCCGCGTGGACGACGCGAAATTTCTTCTTTTTGAGCCGGGCCATGACGTCCCGGAGGAGGTCCGTGCTCCGGACGCCCTTATATCGCGCGTCCGTATCGGGGAAGAGACGGCCGATATCGCCCTCGCCCATCGCGCCCAGGATCGCGTCGATCAACGCATGGACGAGCGCGTCTCCGTCCGAATGCCCGAGGAGCCCCGCCAGGCAGGGGATCCGGACGCCGCCCAGATAGAGGTCCCGCCCCGGCGCGAGCCGGTGGATGTCATAGCCGATGCCGATTCTCGTCATCGAGAGATGCCTCCGCTAACGTTAGGTCCAAAAGCGTCGTGATCTTGATGTTGGTCGGCTCCCCCTCCACGACGGCGACGTCGTGGCCCAGGTGTTCGACAAGAGACGCGTCGTCCGTCCCGGCGAAAAGGTCGGTCCGGGCACGCTCAAGGGCTCGCTCGAGGATAGGATAGGCGAAGCCTTGCGGGGTTTGGACGGCGACGAGCGACGACCTGTCGAGCGTCCGCAAGACCCGTCCGTCCGCGACTTTTTTCACCGTATCGCGCAGAGGGAGGGCGGGGACCGCGGCCCCGTCCTTTTCCGCGGCCCGGATGACGCGCCGGATCAAGGCCGCCGTCACCAGCGGCCGGGCGCCGTCGTGGATGAGAACGATATCGGTCCGGCGGGGGTCGACCCGAGAAAATCCTTCGCGAACGGAATCCTGGCGCCGGGCGCCGCCGCGGACGGCGGCGGATATTTTCGAGTAAGTCCCTAAATATCTACGGCCGAGCGCCTCATCGGGCAGGACGAGGACGATGTCCGCGATGAGCGGATGGGCCTCGAACGCGGCCAGCGCCCTGTCGAGTACGGACCGGCCCCGGAGCAGGGCGAACTGCTTGGGCGACCCGAAGCGCCGGCCTTCGCCGGCCGCGACGACGATGGCCGTGACCCGCTTCATCGCTCCTCGTTGTATCGGTCGAAGATCATCATACCCATGCCGCTGTCCTCAGGAAGGTTCGATCATCATGCGGACCTATTAATAAATTAATGAAGTCAGAAGACCAGGTCAAGGGCCTGCTTGACGATTGACGCGCCGAGAACGGTCACGCCCGGAATATTCTCTTTTTCGAGCTGGGCCACATTCCCCCGAGGGCAGAGGACGGTCGTGAACCCGAGCGAGGCGGCTTCCTTGACCCTGGCGACGGCCTGCCCGACCGAACGGATTTCTCCGCTCAGCCCGATCTCCCCGAACGCGGCGAGGCCGGCCGGGACGGGACGGTTCCGCAGGCAGGACAGCATGGCCAGCGCCACGCCGATATCGGCGGCCGGTTCCTCGATCGTCAGGCCGCCGGCGGCGTTAATATAAATGTCTTCGCCGGCGAACCCGTAGCCCAGCTTCTTTTCGATCACGGCCAGGATCATCGCCGTCCGGAAGTGGTCCAGGCCGATCGTCATCCGCCGCGGGTTGGCCGAGAATAGCGTTGCCGAGACCAGCGCCTGGATCTCGACGAGCAACGGCCGCGACCCCTTGATCGTCGCGACGACGGCGCTGCCCGGTTCGTTCTTCGGCCTCTCCTTGAGGAAAAACGCCGAGGGGTTCGGGACCGCCTGGAGGCCTTCGCTGGCCATTTCGAAGATGGCGAGCTCGGAAACCGGCCCGAACCGGTTTTTCAGGGCGCGCAGGACGCGGTGGCTATGGTCGCGTTCCCCTTCGAACAGCAGGACGACGTCCACGATATGCTCGAGGGATTTGGGGCCGGCGAGCGACCCCTCCTTCGTGATATGGCCGATGAGGAAGGCCGAGATCCGATTGCGCTTGGCGAAGCGGAAGACCCGGTTGGCGACCTCGCGGACCTGGCTGATCGTTCCCGGGCTCGAGGACAATTTCGAGGAAAAGACGGTCTGAACGGAGTCTACGACGAGGACCTGGGGCCGGAGCTTTTCGGCCTGGGCCAGGATCCGTTCGAGGTCGGTCTCGGCGAGCAGATAGAGGTCGCCGTCGCGAACGCCCAGCCGGTTGCCCCGGAGCTTCATCTGCTCGAGCGATTCCTCGCCCGAGATATACAGGACTTTCTCGCCGTCGAGAGCGAAATCGCGCGAGACCTGGAGGAGGAGGGTCGACTTCCCGATGCCGGGCTCGCCGCCGATCAACACGACCGATCCGAGGACGACCCCGCCGCCGAGGACTTTGTTGAACTCGTCGATCCGGACCTTGGTCCGGGGTTTCGCGATGTCCTTGATGTCCTTGTAGAGGACGGGCTCGGCCGGCGCGAAAGAATATTCGACGCCCGCCTCCTCGGCGATTTCCTCGACGAGCGTGTTCCACTCGCCGCAGCTCGGGCACCGGCCCATCCATTTGGGCGACTGGGCGCCGCAGCTTTGGCAGACGAATACCGCTTTATTTTTCATCGCAGCCCGACCCCGAGGCCAAAATAAAATTCCCGCTTGGCGGCTAGGGCGATCTCGTCTATGCCGGCGACGAGATACAGATATTTAACCGGAAAGACCTTGGAATACATCCGAAGACGGGGCTTGGACGCCCGATTGAAGTCAAACCCTTCGAGGCCGACGACCCATCGGCTCTGGAAGGCATAGTAATCCACCCCAACGCCGAACTCGGATTCGATGAAACCCGCCCGGCCGACGAAGTCCCCGATCCGGTATCTCCCCTGGAGCGAAAACGCCGTCGCTTTTTGCCAGGGGTCGCGCACGACCCCGGCCTCGATGGCGACGCTCGGCGTGAACCACAACCCCGCCGAGAAGGAGGGCCGGACGAGGTCACTTTTACCGTAATAGCCGGCTTGGATGTCGAGCGACGGCTGGAGCGAGGAAACTCCCCGGGTTGCCGTCCGAACGTCCTCGAGCGCTTTTTTCGCGTCCGCATAGAGCTCCGGGTCCTGGATGAGCTTTCCGACCGTCCCTTCCCCCCGGTTGATTTTCTCGAGCGCGGAATTAAGGAGCCGGACCGATTCCTCAATCTTGCCGAGAAGGTCCTTGATCTTATCGATATTCGATTTGAGGGCGTCCCGGTTCTCCTCGGCGATGTCCTTGATCAGGTTAAGGGCGTCCTGAGCCGTGGCGCTCACGGTCTCCACCGATTTATCGAGGGTCTCGACGGCGGATCCGGCATTCCGGACGGTTTTCCGGATATCGTCCCGGTTCCGGCCCAGGACGTCCTTAAGCTCGGACGAGACCGAAGCGAGGTTTTCGAGCGTCCGGTTGAGGTTTACCCGCATCTCCGGGCCGAGCGCGTCCTTGATAGCCGCGCTCGCGCTCTCCAAGTCGTCGCCGAGCGAGCCGAGCAACTCCCCGACCTGGTCGAATCCGACCGATTTCAGGCCGGGCAGGATATCTCCCGGCCGGCACATCTCCGCGTCCTTACCGGGAAGGATCTCAACGTATTTTTCCCCGAGCAAGCCCAGGGCGCTGAACGTCGCCCGGGAATCCCGCGGGATCTCGATCCCGGAATCGATGGCCAGGGCGACGCGGGCCTGCCTCCGGTCCAGCGTGATGTCCTTGACGTAACCGATGCGGACGCCGGCCATCTTCACGGCCGCCCGCTTGTCCAGCCCGGCCGCTGTCTCGAACCCGGCATAGATTTCGTATCCCTTTTTCTTGAAGAGGACGGACAGGTCCCCGACGATGAAGATGAACGTCGCCAGGATGAGTAACGTCCCCCCCGTGAAGAGTCCGATGCGAATCTCACGCGTCATGGTCGTCTCCCGATTCACCAGGTTTTGATCGGGCCTTCGGCCCGGCCGTGAATAAATTGCTGAACGACGGCGTTCGACGACCGCCGGAATTCGTCCGGCGTGCCGACGGCGATGATCCGCCCGAGGTACAGCATCGCCATCCGGTCCGCGACCTTGGAGGCGCTCGTGATGTCGTGGGTGATGACCACCGACGTTACACGCATCTCGCGCTTCAGCATGAGGATAAGCTCATTGATCGCGTCGGCCCGGATCGGGTCGATCCCCGTGGACGGTTCGTCATAGAGCATAATCTCGGGCGCGTAGGCGATGGCCCGGGCCAGCCCGACTCTCTTTTTCATGCCGCCGGAGAGCTCGAAGGGCATGAGATGCTCGACCCCGCGCAGCCCCACAAGCTCCAGGCTCTCGGTGACCTTGGCCCGGACCTTCGCCCGCGTCAGGTCGGAATACCGCTCGAGGCCGAAGGCCACATTTTGGGCCACGGTCATGGAATCGAAGAGGGCCGCGCCCTGGAAGAGCATCCCGAACTTCCGGGTCAGGCGCTGCCGTTCGTCGCGAGCGAGGGCCGTCGCGTTCGTCCCGTCGATGAAAATTTCGCCGCAGTCGGGGGTGAGGATCCCGATAAGCAGCTTGAGCAGGACGCTTTTCCCCGAGCCGCTCTGGCCGATGATGACCATTGTTTCGCCCGTTTCGATTTCGAGGCTGAGCCCGTCCAGGACCCGCTTCGCCCCGAACGATTTGGAGAGGTCGACGATGCGGATCATGACGTTCTTTTACCCCGGAAGGAACATGCTCATGAAAAAGTTGGTGATGAGGATGGCGATGCTCGCGATGACCACGGTCCGGGTCGTCGCCCGGCCGACACCCTCGGCGCCGCCCTCCGTTTTCAAACCCTGCCAGCAGCCGATGATCGCGATGATCATGCCGAAAACGGCGGCCTTGATCAGGCCGGAGAGGACGTCCCACAGCTGGAGGTAGAGAAGGGTGTTCCGCAGATAGACCGTGCCGTTGACGCCCATGAGAACGACGTTGTAGAACAGCCCGCAGGCGATGCCGATGAGATCACCGTAGAGGGTCAGGCACGGCAGCATAAACAGCGCCGCCAAAGTCCGCGGCACGACCAGGTAACGAACAGGGTCGGCCCCCAAGGTGAACAGGGCGTCGATCTGCTCCGTGATTTTCATCGTCCCGATTTCTGCGGTCATGGCCGAACCCACCCGTCCCGCGACCATGAGCCCGACCAGGATGGGAATGAGCTCCTTGCTCAATCCCAGGGAGATGATCGGCCCGCCGTAGGCTTCCGAGCCCTGGCCGACGTAGCGATGAAACCCGACGTACGTCTGAAGGCCGAAAACAAGCCCGCCGAAAGCGGCCGTGAGCGACACGACGGGCAGCGTCCGGGCGCCGATCTGCTCGATCTGTTGGGCGAAATTTTTCCGCTCCCAGGGTTTTCCAACCAGCTGACGGAACGTCCGCCCGGCGAGAATGGCGACCTCCCCGATTTCTCGGAAGAAGGCGGCAGCGAGGGATTCCGTCCGTTTCTGGGGCATGCTTACGCCTCGGTTTCGGCGTATTTGAATTCCAGGTCGGCGAACCGCGCGTATTTGTTTTGGAAGGCCAGCTTCACGAGACCCGTCGGCCCGTTGCGCTGTTTGGCGACGATGACCTCGGCGATGCCCAGGAGGTCGCTGTGCGCCTGCTTTTCGTCGGGGGAGAAATACATCTCGGGCCGGTAAATGAAGATGACGACGTCGGCGTCCTGCTCAATGGCCCCCGATTCGCGCAAGTCCGAAAGCTGGGGTCGGGGTTCGTGGCCCCTCTTCTCGGGCGCGCGGCTGAGCTGAGAGATCCCGACGACGGGAATGTCGAGCTCCTTGGCCAGCTCCTTGAGCGAGCGGGTGATGTACGACATTTCCTGGTTCCGGTTCTCGAACCGGCCCCCTGTCCGCATGAGCTGGATATAATCGACAAAGACGATGTCCAGATGGCCTTCCATCTTGAGGCGCCGCGATTTGGCCTTCATCTCCATCATCGTCAGGGCGGGTGTCTCGTCGAGATAGACCCGGGCACGGGAGAGCTTTTCGGCGCTGAGCCGGAGCGCCTCGAGGTCCAGGTCACTGATGTGGCCCGTCCGGACGTCCTTGATGTCGACCTTGGCGTCGGCGCAGAGCATGCGGATGGCGAGCGCCTGCTTGGACATCTCCATGGAAAAGAACCCGACCGCCTTGTCCGTTTTCAGGCCGACATACTGGGACATGTTGAGACAGAGGGCCGTTTTGCCCATCGACGGACGGGCCGCGACGATGACGAGCTCCTGACGCTGAAACCCGGCCGTGATCCAGTTCAGGTCACGAAAACTCGTGTCGACGCCCGTGACCGCGCCGCGGTTCTGGACGCGGCGTTCGATTTCCGCAATCGTCGGGCCGGTGATCGCCCCGAGGGGAAGGAACCCCTCCTTCGTCCGCTCTTCGGCGACGTCGAGAATCGAGGCCTGGGCCGCGTCGAGGATCTCGTCGGCCTCGGCTTTCTGCTCGAAGCTCGCGTTGATCGTTTCGGCCGAGGATAAGATCAGGCGCCGCAGGAGCGCTTTTTCTTTGATGACCCGGGCGTAGTATTCGACGTTGAGGCTCTTGGGCACGCCGTCCATGAGCGAGGCCAGATAGGCGGCGCCGCCGGCGTCGTCAAGCGAACCGTCCCGTCGCAGCTCTTCGCTTAACGACAGGAGCTCGACGGGGATCCCCTTGTCGACGAGCCGAACGATGATCCCGAGGACCTTGCGGTGGGCGTCCTTGTAGAAATCGTCCGGGTCGACGATGGACAGGACGACGTTGAGGTTTTTGTTGTTGACCAGGATCGCACCGAGAACGTTCTTTTCCGCGTCCGGGCTATGGGGCGGGGTCTTCTTGAGAAACATCAAGTCGAGTTCCACGCGTCCCCTCCTTTACGGACCGCGTCGGCGCGGGCGCCGGGCCGAAGCCCGGGGCGATAGCCTCAAGCGCCGCCGGCCGTCTCGTCTTCTTCCTTGACGACGGCGACCTTGATCTCGGCCTTGTCGTCGTGATAGACCTTCACCGGAACGGTGTAGTTTCCCAGCCGCTTGAGCGGCTCGTCCAGGACGATGCGTTTTTTATCGATATCGAAGCCGAGCTTGTCGAGGGCGTCTTGGATATCGGAGGCCGAAACGGAGCCGAAGATGTGATCCTTCTCCCCGGCCTTGCGGGCGAAGCTGAGGGTGACCTGGTTGATCTTCGAAATGATCTCCTGGTAGGACAACCGCTCCTGGTCGACTTTTTTCTTGAGCGCCTGGCGCTCGATGTCGATCATTTTGACGTTCGAGGTCGTGACTTCGAGCGCCAGCTTGCGCGGGATAAGAAAGTTCCGCCCGAACCCCGCCGCGACCTTGACGATATCGCCCTTCCGCCCCACATTTTCAACGTCTTGTTTTAAGATGACCTTCATGATTCCTCCCGCGGTGGGCCGTGTCAATCTTCGACGTAGGGCAGCAAGGCCAGCAAGCGCGCCCGTTTGACGGCCGTGGCGAGCCTGCGCTGGTGAAAAGCGCATGTCCCCGTGACCCGGCGGGGCGAGATCTTGCCCCGGTCGGGGATGTATTTCTTGAGGATATCGACGTTCTTGTGGTCGATGAATTTCACGTTCCGCTGGCAGAACCGGCAGAACTTCTTCTTCGGCGGAAAAAATTTCTTGTACGAGCTTTTTTCGGGGCGATCCGGACGTTCCGGACGGTCCGATCGTTCGTCTCTGGCCATCTTACGCCTCCTCGGTCTTCTTCACGGCCGGGCTTTCGGCCACGGCCGCCTCGGCGGTCGGCTCCTCGGCCCCGGTCTCCCGGCCCCGGCTCCGGCCCGCCGCTTTCTTTTTCTTCCGGACATTCTGTTGTGTTTCCTTAACGAGCGTCAGATGGCGGAGGACCGTATCCATCTGGCGGAAGCGGCGCCCGAGCTCGGCCGGGATGTCCGTCCCGCCCTCGTAGTGGAAAAAGACGTAATAGGCTTCGTTGAATTTCTTCAGGGCGAAAGCCGTCCGGCGCTTGCCCCACTTGTCCAGCTTGATCATTTTCCCGTTTTTCTGGGAGACCACGTCGGCCATTTGCTGGATGATGACCTCGGCCTCGTCCTCGGTGATGTTGGGGACGATCAGGAACCCCGTTTCGTACGCTCTCATCAAAACCTCCTTATGGTTTCACAGCTCCGCCCGCCCCGCGGGGGAGCAAGGAGAACAGTCGCTGTGTCCTCTCTTGATATCTCCGAAATTCAATTATACCGGTTCATGGCGGCGTCGACGTCGCCCGCGAGCATGAGCTCGAGCGCTTGCCGGGCCTTGTCCAGGCCCTCCGCGAGGCCCTCGCGTTCGCTTCTGCGGAACGGCGAAAGCACGTAGCGGACGATGTCGACGCCGGCCGCCTCGGGTCCGATGCCGACGCGGATCCGGGGAAACCGGTTCGTCCCGAGCTCGGCGACGATCGAGGCCATGCCCTTGTGGGTCCCCGGTCCGCCGTCCTTGCGGACCCGGATCATTCCGAGCGGCAGGTCGATATCGTCATAAACGATAATGAGCCGTTCGGGCTCGAGCCTGAGGCCTTTGACGAGCTCGCGCACGGCCGGGCCGCTCGAATTCATGAACGTCTGCGGCATCGCCAGAATCACGCTCTCCGCGTCTCGCTTCACCTCGACCGTCTTGGATTGAAACTTCATCTTCTTCACCCGGACATCCCACGCTCGCGCGACCTCCTTGATGAACAGGAATCCCACGTTGTGGCGCGTGTCCGCATAGCGGCGGCCGGGATTCCCCAGCCCCACGACAGCCCACACGGTTTATTTTTCCTCCTCCTCGTCCTTTTTCCGTTCCTTCTTGATGACTTCGGGCTCGGCGGCTTCGGGCACGGCCTCCGCGGCAACGGCCTCTTCGGGCTTCGCCTCGACCTTCTCCTCGTGCGGGACCTGGATGAGAACGAGGACCGTCCCCGGGTCGCTGAGGACTTTAGCCCCCTCGGGCGCCGTCACGTCGGCGACCTTGAGGGTCTGATGGAGATGAAGGCCGGAGATGTCGACCGTGATCCGCTCGGGGATGTTCGCCGGCAGACATTCGACCTCGATCTCGCGGGTCATGAAATCCACGAACCCGCCTTCGGTCTTGACGCCGATGGCCTCGCCGAGGAGCTCCACCGGGATCGCGACGCGGATCGCCTTGTCCATGGCGATCTGGATCAGGTCGGCGTGGAGCAGCTCGTCCGTGGTCGGGTCGACCTGAAGGTCTTTGATCATGACGTCCTTCTCGTGGCCTCCGACCGCGACCCGGAAGAGGGTGTTCTCCCCCGTCTCGGATTTCATGATCTTGATGATGTCCTTTTTGTTCAGGACGAGGGCCACGCTGGCCGCGCCCTCGCCGTAAAGGATGGCCGGGATCATCCCGCCCCGCCGGATCCGGCGCGAGGCGTTCTTCCCGAACGCGTCCCGCTGTTCGCTGTGAATGACCAGACTCATCGTCACATTCCTCCTTATGCTTATGAAAACAATGAACTCACGGAACTCCCCTCGTTGATGCGGCGGATGGCCTCGCCGAAGACCTCGGCGACCGAAAGCGTGACGATCTTCCGGCAGCCCCGGCTTTTCTCGTTCAGGGGAATGGTGTTGGAGACGACCAGTTTCTCGAGAGACGACTTTTCGACCCTCTCTATGGCCGGGCCGGACAGCACCGGATGGGTGCAGACGGCATAGACGGTGCGGGCGCCGTTGGCTTTCAGGGCGTCCGCGCCGAGGACCATCGTCCCGGCCGTATCGACCATGTCGTCGTAAAGGATGCAGGTCCGGTCCCGGACATCGCCGACGACGTTGAAAACTTGGGCGACGTTCGGCGCGGGCCGGCGCTTGTCGATGATGGCCAGGTTGGCATCGAGCCGCTTGGCGAAAAACTTGGCCCGGCCCACCCCGCCGGCATCGGGCGATACGACCGTCAGGTCGGGGAGGGCCAGACTTTGGATGTATCTCGCCAGGACGGGCGCGGAGATCAGGTTGTCCACGGGGATCGAGAAGAATCCCTGGATCTGAGGCGAATGAAGGTCCATCGTCAGGATCCGGTCGGCTCCCGCCGCTTCGAGGAGGTCGGCCACGAGACGGGCGGAGATGGGAACGCGCGGCCGGTCTTTCCAGTCCTGGCGGGCATAGGCGTAGTAAGGAATCACGGCCGTGATGCGTTCCGCGGACGCCCGCTTGAAGGCGTCGATCATGAGGAACAGTTCCATGAGATGGGCGTTGGCGGGATAACTTCCGCTCTGGACGATGAAGATGTCCTCGCCGCGGACGTTCTCGTCGACGTAGTAATGGATTTCGCCGTCGCTGAACCGTTCCAGAACGCTCTTGCCCAGCTCGATCCGTAGATAGGCCGCGATCTCCCGGGCGAGGGCCAAGTTCGAAGAACCGGCAAAGACTTTCATGGTCTAGTCCTTTGTCTCATCGTTCGATATGTCAAAACTGGGGCGGGAGGATTCGAACCCCCGAATGGCGGATCCAAAGTCCGCTGCCTTACCGCTTGGCGACACCCCAGCCTCAAGCTCGTTCCAGCCTTGAAGCCTCGTGACCGTCTTCGTAAGTACGGCCTCGCCGCGTTTTCGCGCATCCGCCAGGCACCGCTCGGCCCGCCCGCGGTCACGGAACAGCCCGTACACCGCCGAGCCCGAGCCTGTCACAAGTGACAATTCCGCGCCATGGTTTCGGAAAAGGCTCTTATACTCAACTAATTGAGGATAGAGACGAAAGATCGTGTCTTCGAGTCGATTTTCCAGAAAACCGAGGTCTCGGGTCTCTAAAAACCGGCTTATTTTACTTTCTTCGCCCGGGGAAGTCAAGGACGAGGGGAGGAGGGCGCCATAGATCTGCGGCGTCGGCACGGGAAAGGGCGGAAAGGCCAGAACCACGAAAAACGGCGGTAGGTCGGTCAACTCGGTCAGCCGGTCGCCGCGCTCCTCACCGAGGCAGAGCCCGCCGTAAAGAAAATAGGGGACGTCGGCCCCAAGGCGCCTCGCGAAACCCGCGAGCGTCTCGCGCGAAAGGCCCAGCCCCCAGAGACGGTTGAGGGCAAACAGCGCCATGGCCGCGTTACTGCTCCCTCCGGCCAAGCCGCGGCCGGCGGGGATGTTCTTCTCGGCGCGGACCTCGGCGCCTCGGGACGCGGCGCTCTCCTCCTGGAGGAGCCGGGCCGCCTTGAAGATGAGGTTTGTTTCGTCCCAGGAAATCGTCGGGTCGTTTCCTTCGAGCTTGACCACGGGGGAGGAGGCTTCCCGAAAATCGAGAACATCGCTCAGCCCGACCCATTGGAACAGCGTCCGGATGTCGTGATATCCGTCGGGACGCCGCCGGACGACCTCGAGACCTAGGTTGATTTTGGCGAACGATTTAATTCTCATGCCGCAGGATCCGCTCGACCTCGTCCCAGGTTTTCGACGCGTGCGTTCCGATAAACTCCAAAGAAAAGAGGCGTTCCGGGACGGGAACGTTGAACGCCATCGTCAGAACCGTCAAACCTCCGTCTCCGAGAGGGCTCTCAAAATTCAGGCGGCGCGGGACCGCGCTCTCGGGGAAGAAATCGAGGACAGAAAAATGAAATTCTCCCCGTTGGCCCGAGACCCTCCGACCCAGCCGGTCTTCACGGAAAAACCACCCGTCGGGGGATCGTTCGAACCCCCGCCCCGAAACGCGCCAGCGCCCGCAAAGAAGCCCGACGAGATCCGCGAGCGAAAGACGAAATCCAAGAAATTTTTCGACGACCTCCTCCGGGGACGCTTTCCAATAGACCCGTTCGGAGGAGAGAACGAGATAGGCTGCGGGGCCGACGAAGATGATCTCGGCCGCGGTCCCGCCCAACGGAGCGGCCACGTCGATCTTGCCCCGGCCCGAAAGTTCGAGGAGGAACGAGAACCGGGCTTTTGTCGCCGCGCCGTTGAGCGTGGCTTTCCATGACCCGTGGCCTTCGAGGGTTACGAGGTCGGCGGGCATGGGGCTGACGACCGCGCGCGGAGCGCGGCAACCGAAGGTGGTCGCGAGCAGAACCAGCGCGGCGAGAGCCCAGGCCCTTGGCGTCACGAGCGAGCTTACCCCCTTACGCATTATGGCAAACCGGCCGGCGGGTCAATCCAGTTTGAAGCCGTAATCTTCCGCTTTCTTCTGGGCTTGGGGAGAGGTCTCTTTACGCGCCGGGGGCGTTTCGTCCCCGAGACGGAATCCGTAATCCGTGGTCTTTATGGTGCGGGCCGGCCCGCCCGGTGTCCTCTTCCGCTTCCGGAGCAACGGATAGAACGGGGACTTTAGACGCTTGCCGAAACAGGACAAGTTCGGGTTAATGATCATCAGCAGGATCAAGGCCCCGAACACGATGAGAAAGCCGGTCACTCCCCATTTCATGGTCGTTCCTCGCGCACGGGATTCGATGCGAGCGCGTCGGCGCCCCTTAAAATATCATTATAGGGCTCCGAGGTGAAAATTGAAAGAGGAGGACGCAGGGACGGACTTCGAGAATTCGGGCCCGGGCGGTCAGTCTTCCTGGAATTCCGGGATTTTCGCTTTTTCTTTTTCTTTGCCGAAATGGAATCCGAGGATAAACGCCGACGATACGGCGATGATCAAAATCAGCGTCTTGAAGAAATCCTTCATCGCATAACCTTCCTTTATCTATTTTATTCAAACCCGTAAAAAAGTCAACTTGGCGGGCACGACCCGGAAATTGCCGATAGAAAGCGAGACGGAATTCCGGGACATAACCGGAAAATTCATGGGACACAATCCCATTTCGAGAGAAATGGGTTGTGTCCCGAATTTTCCGGATCGTGTCGCTCGAATTCTAGTATTCACCTCGATTGTGGACACAACTTGAGAACAAAGAGCTCTATCGGCAATTTCGGGGCAAGTCCGGGCGTTACGGGGTTTGATTTATCCTGGTTTTCGCCCTATAGTTAAGCTGGACGGACGGGTTTATGTGAGGGCATCATGAGAAAAATCTTCGGCCTCGTCCTAATGTTGACGGCCTGGGCGTCCAGCCTCTCCCCGGCCCAAGGCGTGCGGAAGGCCGTGTGGGCCGTCCAGTTCTACGAGGCCGACAAGGCCGCATTATCCGCTCTTCTCGACGAGTTTTTCGCCGCGGCGAAACCCGACGCTGCGCCGCCGGGGAAGATCCGGGCGATCATCGTGCCGCACGCCGGTTACGTCTATTCGGGAAAAACGGCGGCCGCCGCGTATCGGCTGGTCCGGGGGCTGGACATCGAAACCGTGGTCATCCTCGGCCCGTCGCACCGCGTCGGCTTTGAAGGCTGTTCGATATATCCCCGGGGCGGGTTCGAGACGCCGCTCGGCATCGCCGCGGTCGACGCGGACACGGCCGGCGCCCTGATCAAAGCCTCCGGGTTTTCCTTTCTGCCGGAGGCCCACGCCCAGGAACATTCTGTTGAAGTCCAGGTTCCGTTTATTCAGAAAGCTCTGCCTCAAGCGAAAATCGTTCCCATTGTCATCGGCATTCCCTCGGAAGCGACCGTCCGCGCCCTCGCCGGAGCGCTCGTCAAAGTCCTCAAGGATAAAAAAGCGCTTGTCGTCGCCTCGACCGACATGTCCCATTTTCTCCCTCGCGCCGAAGCGAACGAGCTCGATAAGAACACGATCTCTCTCGTCCTCGGGCTGAAGACGACGGCCCTGCTGCGCAAGGTCGAGCGGGGCGAGAACATTCTCTGCGGAGGCGCGGGCGTCCTCGCCGCGCTCTTCTATGTCCAGGACATCGGCGGGGCGCAGGTCAAGCTGCTCAACTATGCCGACTCAACGGCCGGCGGGGGACCGGCCAATCAAGTCGTCGGGTATTTCGCCGCAGTCCTCTTGACGAGCACGCCGAACTCGGGAAGCTCGGGGTTCGGCCTTCCGCTTGTCCTCGGCTCCATCATGGCCGGGGCGGCCAGTCAAAACAGTCCGGAATTCACGCTTTCGGCCGACGAAAAAAAAGAGCTCCTCCGGCTCGCCCGGCTGGCGGTGGAATCGCATGTCCTCGGCGGGAAGACGCCGCAGGCCGGGACCGCGGAACCCAATCTTCAATCCAAACGGGGCGCGTTCGTCACCCTGACGAAGAAGGGCGAACTCCGGGGATGCATCGGGTTCACGGAGCCCGTTTATTCGCTCGCCGAAACCGTGGTCCGCTGCGCCGTTTATGCCGCGTCCGAGGACCCGCGCTTCGGGCCCGTCCAGCCCGCCGAACTCAAGGACCTGGACTACGAGATCTCCGTCCTCACACCGCTCCGAAAAATCGATGACCCGAAGCTCGTCCAGGTCGGGAAGCACGGCCTCATGATCGCCAAGGGCGGCTACCGCGGGCTCCTCTTGCCCCAGGTGGCCGTCGAGTTTAAATGGGACCGCGAAGAATTTCTCGCGGAGGCCTGCCTCAAAGCCGGCCTGCCGCCCGACACATGGAAAAAAGGCGCGGACATCTACGTCTTCGAAGCGATCGTGTTTCGATGACCGTGGCCCGAAGGTCGCGGCGATGAGGTCGTTCGCTGGACGGCCGTCGCCAAATCGCCGGGATTCTGATATAATCTTATTTCTAAAGGATTTAAGTATGCCGCTCTACGAATATCAGTGCCAAAAATGTCATAAGCGCTATGAGAAGATCCAGAAGCTGAACGAGCCGCCTTGCAAGAAATGCCCGGCATGCGGCGGCCCACTCAAAAAACTCTTCTCCTCGCCCGCGATCCAGTTCAAGGGCGACGGATTCTACATCACCGACTACGCGAAAAAGGCACCCGCCGGCGGCGAGACGAAAACGGACAAACTCGCCCCGACGAAAACCAAGGCGTCCGAAGAAAAAAAATCCGAGGCCAAGACCGAGCCGATGCCGTCCGACAAGCCCTGTCCGGATTGAAAAGGCGGTCGCCCCGCGATGAACATCGTCGTCCGCACGCCGAACTGGATCGGCGACGTCCTCTTCTCGCTCCCGGCGGTTGACAGCCTCCGGGCGAACTTTCCCGACGCCGAAATCTGGCTGGCGGCGAACGACTGGACGCGGGACCTTTTGGAGGGCACGGTATATTCCGACCGTGTCCTTCCGCTCCCGTCATGGAAAGGGATCGACGGCCGGAGAGCCGCCGCCCGCGCTTTGCGGTCGCGCGGCTTTGATATCGGCCTCCTCCTGACGAACTCGTTTTCTTCAGCCTGGCTCTTTGCCGCGGCGAAAATCCCCGAGCGCTGGGGATATGTTCGCGACGCCCGCGGCCCTCTTCTCACGAAGCGCGTTCGGCCTCCGAAAGCCGACCCCGCGCCCCACATGGTCCGGTATTACCTCGGGCTTCTCGAAGGGCTCGGCCTGCGGACCGTCACGGCCGAGATCAAACTCGCGGTATCCGGAGACGAGCGAAGCGGCGTTCGGCGGAAGCTGGCGTCCCTCGGCGTGGACCCCGACAAAAAGATGGCCGTCCTGGCCCCGGGCGCGGCGTTCGGTCCGGCGAAACGCTGGCCGGCCGCGAATTTCGCCGAGCTTTCCCGGCTCCTGCGGGACCGCGCGGACGCCGAGGTCGTCCTCGTCGGTTCGGCCGGGGACAAGGCCCTCATCGAAGAGATCCTATCGCCGCCGTCGCGCCGGGTGCTGTCCCTCGCCGGGACAACGAACCTCCGTGAACTTCTCGCGGTGCTGAGCCTCGCATCGGTGATGGTATCCAACGACAGCGGCCCGATGCACATGGCCAACGCTCTCCGAGTTCCGGTTGTCGGCATTTTCGGACCGACCGACCCGCGCGTCACGGCCCCGTTCCATGCCCCCTCGACCGTGGTCAAGAAGGACGACATCCCCTGCTGGCCCTGCCTCTACCGGACATGCCCGTTTGACCACCGCTGCATGACCCGGATTACCGCGGACGACGTCTTCGCCGCGGCCGCTCCCTTTCTGAGATGAAGAAGAAAGCTGTTTTTCTCGACCGCGACGGAACGATCAACATCGACGTCGGTTACCCATCGAGCTTCGACCAGGTCCGGATCTATCCCTCTGCCTTCGAAGCGCTGGGCAAGCTCAACGAGGCCGGCTTCCTCGCGGTGATCGTCACCAACCAGTCCGGCGTGGGCCGCGGCTTATTCACGGAAGACGCCCTCCGGGAGCTTCACAGCCGGCTCCTCGCGTCCTTCGCCCGCAGGGGCGTCCGCGTCGACGCGGTTTATTATTGCCCTCATTATGACCCGGCCGAGCGCTCCGAAAGTCAAAAGTCCTGTCCCTGCCGTAAGCCGAACCCGGAGATGGGCTTGCGGGCCGCGGCCGACCTCGACCTCGACCTTCGCGCGTCCTATATGATCGGGGATAAGGTCGAGGACATCGAGTTCGGATGGAACATCGGGGCGACGCCGGTCCTCGTCCGGACGGGTTTCGGGGCCGCCGCCGAGCGCCTTTTCCTCGACCGGCCCGTCCGGCCGGCCGCCGTCGCGGACACGCTTTTAGACGCCGTGGACTGGATTCTGCGCCGGGAAAAGAGCGGGCCGTGATCCGCTTCGACGACATCCTCGACAAGGTCGCGGGCCGGTTCGGCGAAAAAGACATCGCCGTTCTCCAGAAAGCGTACGTCTTCTCGGCCAAGGCCCACAAAGGCCAAGTCCGGCGCTCGGGCGAACCCTATCTCAGCCATCCCTTGGAAGTGACGAGCCTGCTCGCCGACATGAACATGGACCGGACGACGCTGGTCGCCGGCCTTCTCCATGATGTGCTCGAAGACGCCGGCGTCCCGCCGGCCGATCTCAAGGAGGCTTTCGGGAAAGACGTCGCCGTCCTCGTCGACAGCGTGACGAAAATCAGCCGGATTCAGGAGGCGTCGGCTGAGACGCGCCGGGCCGAGACCATCCGGAAAATCATCCTGGCGATGACCGACGACATTCGCGTCATCTTTATCAAGCTCGCCGACCGCCTCCATAACCTCCAGACGCTCACGGCCCTCTCCAAGGACGACCAGAAGCGGATCGCGGCCGAAACGCTCGAAATTTACGCGCCGGTCGCTAACCGCCTCGGGATGGGCCGGATCAAGGCCGAGCTCGAAGACCTCGCCTTCCGCTTCGTCGACCCCGAAGCCTATACCCGGATCACCGCGCTCATCGAGCCGCGGCGCGCCCAGGCCGAGGCCGACCTGGACCGGTTTAAAAACCGGCTCGCCGAAGTCCTGACGGCCAACGCGATCCCGGCCGAGATTTCACACCGCATCAAGCGCCCGTACAGCATCTACCAGAAGATGACGGCCCAGAACATCGATTTCAGCCAAGTCTACGATTTTCTCGCCCTCCGGATCATCACCGACTCCGTCAAAAACTGTTACGGCGCCCTCGGCATCATTCACCAGACCTGGCCACCGCTCGTCCAGCGTTTTCGCGACTTCATCGCCGTTCCCAAACCCAACCTGTATCAAGCCCTCCACACGACCATCCTGACCGAGGACAAGCGCAGTTTCGAGATCCAGATCCGGACGCGCGAGATGCACGCCCTCGCTGAGAATGGAATCGCGGCCCATTGGAAATACAAGGACGAGGACCCGCAGAGCCTGCTCAAAGACGACCGCCGGCTCCAGTGGCTGCGGGAGATGGTCGAGCTTTTCCGCGAGCAGAAAGACCCCCAAGAATTCCTGGAGAACCTGAAGATCAACCTCATCCCGGAAGAGGTCTACGTCTTTACGCCGAAGGGCCGGGTCGTCTCGCTTCCCTCCGGCGCGTCCGCCCTCGATTTCGCTTTCCGAATCCACACCGAGATCGGCCTCCACGGCGTCCAGGCCAAAGTCAACGGGAGACTGGCACCCCTCAAGACGCGGCTTAAAACGGGCGACATCGTCGAGATCGTCACGTCGCCCAAAAAAACGCCGACCCGCGGCGCCCTCGGCATCGCCTTCACGTCAGGAGCGCGACATCAGCTCAAGCGATGGCTGAAGCAACAGGAGAGAACCCGGAGCGTCGCCCTCGGCAAAAAACTGTGGGAGAAAACGCTCCGGAAATTTGGTCCCCGGCCGGGACTGCCGCAAGGCCAAGAGCTCGTCGAGAAACTCGGCCCCGAATTCGGGCTGCACGTCGCCACGCCGGACGAGTTCTTCGCTCAGGTGGGGCTCGGCAAGGTCGTCGTCGGCCGGAAATTTCTGGACAAGCTCGCGCCCGCCGGCCCGGACCCCGGGAAAAAGGACGGCCTCGCGCCTCGCCCCGATACCGAAATCTCCGTGAAAGACAATGACGGGGGGTTGGTGCGGTTGGCCAAGTGCTGCCACCCGATCAAGGGCGAACCGGTCATAGGATATATCACCGCGGCCAAGGGGATCACGGTTCACGCGGCGCGCTGCGCGCGCATCGTCCGAGAGGTCCTGGCCGCCGAGCGGCTCGTCGAGGTCTCGTGGAGCGGGGTGGCTCAGGAAAATTTTTCCGCGGGATTGGTCATTCGGTCCTCGGATACCCCCGGCCTCCTCGCCGACGTGGCGTCCCGGATCGCGGGCCAGGGAGGGAACATCACGAAAGCCGAGGTCGAAACGTTTCCGGACGCGAGCGCCGTGATCAAATTCGACCTTCGTGTTCGCGATATCCGCCACCTTGAGGCGATCATCGGCGAAATCGCGAACCTCAAAGACGTCCGCGCGGTGGAGAGGGTGTGAGGGGGGGTCAGACGGCTTTCTGGACTTTCCCGGAGCGCAGGCACCTCGTGCAGACCCAGATCTGGCGGACGCCGGCGTCCGTCTTGGCTTTGACGTGCTGCAGGTTGGGCCGCCACATCTTCGGAGACGCCTTGTGGGAATGGCTGACGTTATGCCCGAAAACGGGGCCTTTTCCGCAAATGTCGCAAACTTTCGGCATGGTCGTTCTCTCTAACGAATTCAAAGGGGCTCTTTTATAGCATAAACGCCCGAGCCCGGCAACTGTTATTTCAGCCGCGCCGCCGCTTGAAGGCCGCGAGCGCGTTGCTCATCAGCATGGCGATCGTCAGCGGGCCAACGCCGCCCGGCGAGGGCGTGAACCAGGACGCTTTGTCAATCACGCGGGCCTGGACATCCCCGACCCACGTATAGCCTTTGTCCTCGATCTCCTTGAACCGCTTGGCGTCGTCGCCGAAAAGTTTGCGGACGACCTCTTTGTCGCCCACGGCATTGCTGCCGACGTCGATGACGACCGCCCCGTCCTTGACGAACTCGGGGCCGACGAACCCCGGCTTGCCCATGGCCGCGATCAGGATATCGGCCCGGGCCGCGACCTCCGCAAGGTTCTTTGTTTTGCTGTGACAGACCGTGACCGTGCCGTTTTCGTTCGTGATCATCGCCGCGAGCGGTTTGCCGACGATCAGGCTGCGGCCGATGACGACGACGTCCTTGCCCTCGATCGTGACGCCCGTGGATTTAATGAGCTCGAGGCAGCCCAGCGGCGTGCAGGCGCGCGGCCCCGGCTGGTTCTGGAGAAGCAATCCGAGGTTGTACGGATGGATCCCGTCCACGTCCTTGCGCGGGTCGATCCAGGAGATCACCTCGTGCGTGTCGAACCCCTTGGGGAGCGGGAGCTGGACGAGAATCCCGTCGACCAGGTCGTCCGCGTTGAGCTCGTCGATCAGGGCCTTCAACCGGCCGGCCGGAAGGTCGGCCGGGAGAGAAAGAATCCGGCCGTAGATCCCGAGGCTCTGGCAAGCCTTCTCCTTCATCCTTAGGTAACTCTGCGACGCGGGGTTGTCGCCGACGAGGACGCCGACGAGCCCGGGAACGATCCCGCGCCCGGCTTGTGCGGCGGCCACGTCACGCTTGACCCCGTCCCGGATGCGGTCCGCGACCGGTTTGCCTTCGAGCCACTGTCCCATGGGGTTCTCCTTTCCTTCGGGGAAAGCCCATTATACGAATGTCGGCCGCGGCCGACAAGCCGTCGGGGCTTCGGACTTTATTTTTGCGAAAATCCCCTTGCCCTTCCGCCCCGGCCGTGGTATTATGGCTTCGCCTTTTCCCAATAAATCAGATAAGGGAGGCGTATTTTTCCACAGCTGTGAATATTTCTGTGGAAAAATAATTAGCCGATACGCAAATGGAAGAAAAAACGAATCCCTGGCTTCACATCCTCTCCGAAGTTCAAAAAAAGGTCGACCAGAACAGCTTCGAAACTTGGTTCGAGCCGACGGCGTACATCGGCCAGGAGCGGGATAGCCTGTACATCAAGGTCCCCAACGCCTACTTCAAGGACTGGCTGTCTTTTCACTACGCCCAGGCCATCGACGAGGCCGCCCGGAAGCTTTTCGGCAAAGGCTACGATATCAAATACATTTTCGACGAAACGCCGATCATCTTCATGCGCAAGTCCCCCGAAGAGCGCCGGTCGAAATACGGGATGCTCCTCAACCCCAACTTGAACCCAAATTACACGTTCGCGAGCTTCGTCGTCGGGTCGTGCAACCAATTCGCCCACGCCGCCGCCACGGCCGTCGCCAAAAGCCCGGCGAAGTCCTACAACCCGCTGTACGTCTACGGCGGGTCGGGTCTCGGCAAGACGCACCTCATGAACGCGATCGGCCATCAGGCCCTGCAGAACGACCCCCGGCTGAAGATCATCTACATCACGACCGAAAAGTTCATGAACGAGCTCATCAACCATCTTCAGTACGGGAAAATTCTCGATTTCCGCGAGAAATACCGGAGCGTGGACATCCTCCTTATGGACGATATCCAAAATCTGTCGGGCAAAGACCGGACGAAAGAGGAGTTTTTCCACACCTTCAACCACCTGTACGACAATCAAAAACAGATCGTCATTTCGAGCGATTGTCCGCCCAAGGAAATTTCAGGCCTCGAGGAGCGATTCCGGTCCCGGTTCGAATGGGGCCTAATCGCCGACCTGAAGCCGCCTGATATCGAAACGCGCATCGCCATCTTGAGAAAAAAGGCCGAGCTCGAGGGCGTCGACCTCCCCGAAACCGTGGCCCTGTATATCGCCGATAAGGTCCACGCGAATATCCGCGAGCTCGAAGGCTATCTCCGCCGCGTCGTCGCGTACGCCTCGCTGAAGGGGGAAAAAATCGACCTCGACGTGGCAAAAGAAGCCCTGAAGGACCTGTTGGATTCCACGGCCCAGATCGTCAGTGTGGAAAAGATCCAGAAGCTCGTTTGTCACAAATACAAAATCAAGCTCGCCCAGTTGAAATCGAAAAACAACTCTCCGAAAGTCTCGTTCCCCCGCCAGATCGCAATGTATATAGCCAAAGAGCTGACCGACACGTCGCTTCCGGAAATCGGAAAGAAATTCGGTGGAAAACACCACACGACCGTCCTCCACTCCATACGTAAAATCGAAAAACTCCGCAACGATAACAACGAATTCGACAAAGAAATCAACAGCCTCATTAACTTCATTCAGTAATAAAATCAGAGAGTTGACGCCGATATGCACATTTCATTTGCATTTCTTTCTTATATTCATTACTCTTGATTTTATAAAAAAAGAAGAATAAGAATAAGAATAATAAGAATAAGAGGAAGACGCGAACACGCAAGGAAGGTGCGGCAATGAAATTTTCCGTGACGAAAGAGGTTCTTGGCGAAGAGCTCCAGCTTCTTCAAGGAATTGTCGAAAAACGGAACACGATGCCGATCCTGGCGAACATCCTCATCCAGGCGTCGGGTTCGACCGTGGAACTGACGGGGACGGACCTGGAAGTGTGGCTGAAAACACATT
>Ga0315289_10002338_pt1 | contig 29128 bp, 22 predicted proteins | sample YL17G11_40_MG_FD_203452 | JGI IMG/M metagenome (GOLD analysis project Ga0315289, IMG submission 203452) | Sediment microbial communities from Yellowstone Lake, YNP, Wyoming, USA - YL17G11_40 | ecosystem: Environmental > Aquatic > Freshwater > Lake > Sediment | place: USA: Wyoming | collected... | reverse complement strand
GAAGCGGCTTCTTTTCGGATAATAGAAAATACAAATGTGCCTATCGCACAGAAAGCCAGTATCGCCAGCCAGAACGCAGCCGGTAAGGCTAACGGACTTTGTACCAGGATGCCGATCATCAAACCGGTCGCAGCAAATAATAGGGGGGATGTCTTTATGATCCGTTTGTGAAGATTGGTTCTGCCGGCAAGCTCTCTGTCAATCGCAGCTAATCTTTGCTGTATCTGGTCCATTTGGACCGCGATTTTATCGCAGGCAGTGTTTGTTTGCTATGGACGAGGGAAGGATTTTCTGACACTATTCTTGTGTAACGGCCCGGCATCAGGTTTTTATGGTTTCATCGACCGCCGCCTCAGAATTATTGGTGAAACATGTAATAAAAGATTTATAATGACGTGGGGAAAATGTAAAATTAGTATTGTGCTCTTTTATTGCAGACAGCTAAATATTGGCAAGCTGGAGGGCCACACAAAATGAACAGGAAAAGACAGTTTAATTTATTGGCAGTCGAAACCAAAGGCGATCTGGCCGATAAGTCGGTAATCCGTCTAACAGCGTTTACATTGATAGAGCTTTTGGTTGTTATTGCCGTCATTGCGGTATTGATGGCGATATTGGTGCCAACGCTGAATCGGGCCAGAGAGGCGGGGAAGAGATCGGTTTGCCTCAACAACACAAAGGGCTTTGCCTTCGGGTGGACCATGTATTGCGGTGATAATGATGGTCGATTGCCAAATGGTCAAGCACACGAGGTTGGCAACGAACGATTGGGCTGGGTATTGCGGGCTGCGGCTCCATATCAGACGACACCTTTGGAGGCACCAGTTGAAGTCCAGCTCAATGCGATCAGGAACGGCCAGTTATTCCCTTATGTCCCGAACGTCAAAGCCTATCGTTGCCCTGTGGCCAAGAAATACGAGATGCGAACATATAGTTGCATACATGCCATGAATGGGCTCCCAGTAGAGGGGGGCCCTGTTATCAAGAACATCAACACCATTAAGTTCCCGGGCATGCGTATTGTTTTTGTGGACGACTATGGGGAGGACTGGGACGCGGCCTGGACTGTGTGCTACAGCCAGCCACGATGGTGGAATCCGATTCCCATGCGTCACGGACCCGGTACTGTAGCATCTTATGCCGATGCACACTCCGATTGGTGGAACTGGAAGGATCCGCGGACCGTAGCACTCTCGAAACTGTCCTGGCAGGAAGCTGAGGCACTCCGCGCATCTTCACAGGTCGATCAGCCTGACAATCAGGATTTGAGAGACATCCAGAAGGCTTACTGGGGTAAGCTTGGGTACGACCCACGATGACCAAGCTAATATGTTCTGTATCGGGTTCCCGGATTTTGATTGCAGTTTTCTCTGTATGTCGTCCATGTTTTGCCTACGATTTCATCTTCGGTCGCGCTTTTTGCCAAAGAAAGCCAACACGTTCTTGTCTGACTCGCAAGTGCTGTGCTGCAGAGCGGTAGCCTCAGGGGTGATTGGCGGCTGATTTTTATAATTTCTCCAAACAAACTGCTGGCAAGCAAGTATTCCAATATAGAATGGACACGGCAGAAAAACACGTGACTTTCAATGGTGCTTTAGAGTCACAAGGAAGCCAACAGGGATCAAAACTGCTAATTGCATTTATGATTCAAGGAACAATAGAGGGCTGCCATTATGAAGGAACGGACAGGTTTAGTCACTATGAAGGGCCAGCCGTTGACCCTTTTGGGCGACGGTCTCAAGGTGGGCGACAAAGCCCCGAACTTTGAAGTGATCGCAAACGATCTGTCGCAGGTGCGGCTCTCATCGTTGCGCGGCAAGGTCTGTATCATCTCGTCGGTGCCGTCTCTGGATACCGGTGTCTGTGACAGGATGACCCGCCGGTTCAACGAGGAAGCCGGGGGTCTGGGCCGGGATGTGGCGGTTTTAACGATAAGTATGGACCTTCCCTTTGCCCAGAAGCGATGGTGTGGAGCGGCGGGCGTCAAAAATGTTCAGACGCTATCCGACCATCGCGAGGCTTCGTTCGGCAAAGCGTACGGCGTCTTGATTAAGGGGCTGCGTTTGCTTGCACGGGCCGTATTTGTGGTGGATAAGCAGGGCGTTATCCGCTACACAGAGATAGTCGCAGAGCTGACGAATGAGCCGAATTATGAGGCGGCGATAAAGGCGGCAAAGGAAATGCTGTGACAAAATCGGATATACAAAGGACTGAATTGAAAATAGGGGGAATGCACTGCGCTACGTGCGCCGCAACGATAGAGAAATCGCTGTCGCATCTCGGCGGTGTCACCGGTGCACGGGTGAGCTTTGCCGATGAGGCTGCCGCGGTCGAGTATGACTCTGCGAAGCTGAAACTCGCCGATCTGGAAAAAGCGGTCGCCGATGCAGGTTACCGGGTAGTGGCAGAAGATTCAGAGAAAACAGCCCGGGAGAAAGACCTTAGAGCGAATCGCGACAGAGTCGTTGTCGGATTAGCGGTGGGCGTTTTCCTGATGGTTCTTATGTATTTGCCGGTCCATTTGCCGTTCCCAATGGCATATTTGATGCTGGTTATTTCAGCTCCTGTTTTTATCTACATAAGCCGGCCCATATTCGGCGCCGCGTATCGTGCCCTGAAGAATAGAAATCTCAACATGGATGTGATGTACTCGATGGGCATCGGCGTTGCGTTTGGGGCGAGTGTTCTGGCTACGTTCGGCCTTATACTGTCACGCGAATTTCTTTTTTACGAGACGGCGGTATTTCTGGCTGCGTTTCTCAGCCTGGGGCGGTATTTAGAGGCAAGGGCTAAAGGCAAGACCTCGCAAGCCATAAAGAAACTAATGGGCTTACAGCCAAAGACCGCTGCTATTGTTACTGACAACAAGGAAATTGAAATCCGTGTAGAGGACGTGCAGATAGGCGATATAGTGGTCGTGAAACCGGGAGAAAAAATTCCGGTGGATGGGCAGGTTGTTGACGGCCGGAGCTACGTGGACGAGTCAATGATTACCGGCGAGCCAATGCCCGTCTTGAAGAGCAAAGCAGACGGTGTAGTTGCCGGAACGCTCAACAAGAACAGCGTCATAAAATTCACCGCTACAAGAATAGGCAAAGATACCGTGCTATCGCAAATTATAAAGCTTGTCAAAGACGCCCAAAGTTCACGAGTGCCGATTCAAAGGATTGCCGATAAGGCGGTGAGCTATTTTATTCCGGTGGTGCTGGCAATTGCAGTCGGCTCTTTCATCGTGTGGTATTTAGCTCTCGGCAGCAGTCTGTTTCTTGCCCTGACTACACTTATTTCAGTCCTTGTTATTGCGTGTCCCTGTGCTCTGGGACTCGCCGCGCCCACCGCGGTGACGGTTGGGATTGGGCGGGGCGCTGAGCTGGGAATTCTCATCAAAACCGGCGAGGTTTTTGAAATATCCGATAAGCTCACCACAGTTGTCTTCGATAAGACTGGAACTCTTACCAAAGGTATGCCCGAAGTCACCGACATAATCGGGATGCCGATGCCGGGCAAAGAGCTGCTCAAGTTGGCGGCAAGCGTCGAGAAAAATTCCAAACATCCGCTGGCAGAGGCTATCACCAGAAAGGCAGAAAAAGACGGCGTCGAAATAGAGCCAAGCGAGGGTTTTGACACGTTCGAGGGCCAGGGCGTCATCGCCAAAGTACGGGCAAAAGAAGTCCTTATAGGAAATAGAGCTCTTTTTGACAAAAGAAATGTGCCGTACCCTAACGAAGTTGAGGCGAAGGTCCTCCAGCTTGAGAACGAAGCAAAGACAGTATCCCTTATTGCGGTGGATGGTAAGTTGTGCGGCCTGGTTGCCATTGCTGACGTACTGAAGGAATCGGCTAAGAATGTCGTGGACGAATTGAAGAATATGGGTCTTAAGGCGGTAATGATCACCGGCGACAATTGGCGAACCGCAAAGGTCATCGCAAGGGAAATTGGAGTCGAAAATGTGCTGGCCGAAGTCCTGCCGCAGGATAAAGCCGAGCAGGTCAAAAAACTGCAAGAAGCAAAAGAGGTGGTAGCTTTTGTAGGCGACGGCATTAACGATGCGCCGGCCCTTGCTCAAGCGGATGTCGGTATCGCGATCGGCGGCGGTACGGATGTCGCAATAGAAAGCGCCCAGATAATACTTATGAGAGATGAGCTTACCGACGTTGTTTCAGCAGTGCGATTAAGCAAAAAAGTGATGTCGCGGATAAGGCAAAATTTGTTTTGGGCCTTTGCATACAATTCTGCTCTAATTCCGGTTGCCGCCGGCGCACTGTATCCGTCTTTTGGGATCACTTTGAAGCCCGAGCTTGCGGGCCTGGCAATGGCTATGAGCTCCGTTACGGTGGTGACTTTTTCCTTGATGTTAAAAAGATACAAACCGACGGCGAGACAATAGAATGGTGCTTATTTATTCAGGGGATGGAAGAATATAAGGGAACGGATTATGGAAAGGATAGTACCCAGTATCGAGTTCAACGCGTTTGAGGCCTTCGAGATAGCGGAGAAAATCGAGCGAAATGGCGCCGGATTCTACCGCAGGGCGGCGGAGTTATTTGATGACCCTCATATTTCTAAGATGTTTCGCCAGTTGGCTGATTGGGAAAAGGGACACCAACAGCTTTTTGCTGACATGAGAAAGCAGCTTTTCCAGCAGAGCAGGGAACTGAGGACTTTTAAGCCCGATGACAGCCTGCTGCTGGAAGCTCAGGCGATGGCCGGCCTTGCTGTGTTTGGCATCAAACCAGACCCTGCTGAAGAGCTGACCGGCAATGAAAGTAAAGCGGAAATCATCGCAAAAGCCATCGAGAAGGAGAAGGATTCGATTGTCTATTATACGGGCTTGAAAGACTTTGTTCCAACCAGGGCCGGCAAAGATAAGCTCGACGATATTATTGCAGAAGAGATGCGTCATATTCGCATCCTAAATCAGTCGCTGCAGCAGTGGCAAGAGCTTGACCTGTGAAAGGACTGTGCAATGGACATATTTGACTACGCCATGCGAATGGAAAAGGACGGCGAGAATTATTACCGCCAATTAGTTGAAAAGACGGATAACAAGGGAATCAAAGCTATATTCACTATGCTGGCTGATGAAGAGGTCAAACACTACAAGACCGTGGCGCAAATGAGAACCCAAAGGCCACAAATGCCGGAAACCACGGTCTTAGCCGATGCCAAGAATATCTTCACTCAGATGAAGGAGTCGGGCGAACAATTTGACTTTGCCGCCAAACAACGCAGGCTCTACGAAAAGGCGCAGGATATTGAGAAGAAAAGCGAGGACTTTTACCGGCAAAAAGCCAACGAGGTGGAACAACAATATCAGCGAGAACTCTTCCTGAAGCTCGCCGAGGAAGAAAAGAAACATTACTTCTTGCTGGAGAATATCATTCAGCTCGTTTCTCGTCCGCAGACCTGGCTTGAAAATGCGGAGTTTTATCATTTGGAAGAATACTGAAGACTCATCCATTTGGAAAGGGGCCTAATATGAGAAGCGTACTTAGTTACAAATTGATGGTGCCGGCGGTTTTGGTGTCGCTGGCGATTTTTGCGTCGATAGTGTATTCACATTGTCAAATACCGTGCGGGATTTATGACGACCCGGCTCGTTTTGTTACACTTGCTGAGCATATCGCCACTATTGAGAAGTCTATGAATCAGATAAATGAGCTTTCGCAAGAAAGTAAGCCCAATTTCAACCAGATAGTCCGGTGGGTTCAGAACAAGGACAGCCACGCCGACGAGCTGAGCGAGATAGTGACGTATTACTTTATGGCCCAGCGGATCAAGCCGGCGGATAAGGCCGACGCCGAGGCTTACCAGCAGTACGTCAAGCAACTGACCTTGCTGCACCAGATGCTTGTTTATAGTATGAAGGCTAAGCAAACCACCGACCTTGCTAACGTTGAGAAGGTAAGAGCGCTGTTGGCGGAATTTCGGGCCGCTTATCTCGGCAATAGCGGGCAAAAACACTAAGCAGGCTGTCCGGCTTCCAGGCGGCAATTGGCAATCTTTAGGTGGGCGGTATGTCCTATGAGTAAAAATCTATCCTCTCAAAAAGGTGACGACGTCTCTATTGTTCTTTGTGGTCAGGCCGGCATGGGCATCCAGACTGTAGAGCGCCTTTTGACGCACATCTTGAAACTCTCGGGCTACCACGTTTTCGCCACAAAGGAGTATATGTCACGTATCCGAGGCGGGGCAAATTCCACTTCGATACGTGTATCATCAAAGCCGGTGCGTGCCTTGGTCGATCGGATCGACATTTTGATACCGCTCGGTAAGGGTGCCATCCCACACGTTCAAAGGAGAATCTCATCCAAGACCGTCATCCTGGTAGATACTGCCGTTCTGGGCGATGATTTCGACCGGAGTCGATACAATTGCATTGATGTCCCTTTCACCAGGATAGCTGTTGATATTGGAGATAAGATTTACTCAAACATCGTCGCGGTTGGAGCGATTGCCGGATTGTTTGGCTTAGAATTGCAGGCAATCAACGAATACATTAAAGAATATTTCTCCGCCAAGTCGCCGGATATTGTACAAAAGAATATTCAGGCGGCAAAAGCTGGACACGAGCTTGGCAGCAGTCTTGTCGGCGCTGGCAAAATCGACGCGCAGATCAGCCGGGATAGTCGAGTCAAGGACGAGGTTCTCTTAAGCGGCGCCGAAGCTGTCGGCCTCGGAGCGATAGCGGGCGGCTGTAACTTCATATCTGCCTATCCGATGTCGCCTTCCACGCCGGTGTTGGTGTTTCTGGCCCAGCACGCGAAAGAATTCGGTATAATCGCCGAGCAGGCCGAGGACGAAATCGCCGCAATGAATATGGCTATCGGCGCCTGGTATGCCGGGGCAAGAGCGATGGCAAGCACCTCCGGCGGTGGCTTTGCTCTTATGATAGAGGGATTAAGCCTGTCGGCAATGCTGGAGATTCCTATCGTTGTGCACCTTGCCCAGAGGCCCGGCCCGGCGACAGGTCTGCCTACACGGACCGAACAGGCAGACCTCGAGCTTGCTCTCTATGCCGGACACGGTGAATTTCCCAGGATAATCCTTGCCCCTGGGACGATTGATGAGGCCTTCTATCTAACCAGCAGGGCATTTAATCTGGCAGATAAATATCAGGTGCCGGTTTTTGTGCTGACCGACCAATATCTCATAGACTCCTATTACAATGTGGCCCCTTTTGATTTGTCGGGCGTGAATGTTGACGGGCACATAGTTAAGACCGAGAAAGACTACCAGAGATACGAGCTGACGGCTGACGGCGTTTCGCCCCGAGGCATCCCTGGCTACGGCAAAGGACTGGTTGTGGTAGATAGCGACGAGCACGATACGCAGGGCCACATCACGGAAGACCTGGACTTGAGAGTCAGGATGGTTGATAAACGGCTGAAGAAAAAGGAGTCCCTCAAGAGAGAAACCATTGATCCTGAGTTGATTGGGCCAAACGATTACAAAACGCTGGTAATATGCTGGGGCTCAACCTATCATGCTGTTGTTGAGGCGGTGCGTAATTTAGCCCGCGATGATGTGGCGATATTGCATTTTAAGCAGGTGCATCCATTGCCCGAAAAGACGGCCGCCTATCTGGAAAAGGCACAGAGGACTGTGATTATCGAAGGCAATGCGACCGGGCAGTTGGCCAAGCAGATTAGACTCTATACGGGAATTGACATCGATGACAGGATTGTGAAGTATAACGGTCTAAGTTTCTCCGTCGAAGAGGTTGCCGATAGGTTGGCAGGTTTGCTGGATTAGGATTATCACCGGTGGATACTCAAGTTTTTGATATGGGTGCCATTGATATAGCCTGGTGCCCGGGCTGTGGCAATTTCGGGATTCTGAACGCGCTGAAAAAAGCCCTTGCCGAGCTGGAAATTGAGCCAACAAATTTGGTGCTCGTCTCCGGCATCGGCCAGGCGGCAAAGGCGCCGCATTATTTCAGGACGAATGTATTCAATGGATTGCATGGCAGAGCTCTGCCGCCGGCAACGGCCATAAAGGCGGCCAATCCTTCACTAACGGTCATTGCCGAGAGCGGGGACGGTGACATGTATGGCGAGGGCGGCAACCATTTCTTACATACCATACGCAGGAATCCGGATATTACCAACATTGTGCACAATAACATGGTTTACGGCCTGACCAAGGGACAAGCATCGCCGACAAGTCTGCGAGGGTTTCGCACGCCCGTGCAGGTTGCCGGCGTGTTCTTGGAGCCGTTCAATCCGCTTGCGGTGGCGATTGCTCTGGATGCCGGCTTTGTCGCGCGGGCCTACTCCGGCGATGTCCAGCAGACAAAGGAAACCCTCAAGAAAGCGATCACGCATAAAGGATATGCACTTGTTGACGTGCTCCACCCATGTGTTTCGTATAACAAGCTCAATACATATCAGTGGTTCAAGGAGCACACTTATTACCTCGACGATTCGCACGATCCGCGGGATAGAAACGAGGCTTTCAAAAAAGCGACCGAAACTGAGAAACTGCCGCTCGGCGTTTTCTATATCAGCCCTGAAAAAGCAACTTTCGAAGAGAATACCGGCATCTACAAAGAAAACCAGCAGCCCTTGTACGCGCGCAAAGTTGATGTCCGGGAATTACGAAGTCTGATCGAAAAATTCAGAACGTCGCTGTAATACGCATTCAATTCGGATGCCCAGCCCTATTAGAGCACGTGGCAGAAAATCGAGAAGGCAAATTTTGAACGGTTGCGCACGTTGAAAAGAGCGGTAGAGCAGCTAAGGCAGGTTTTGGAAAACCTGTACGCCAAATACAACCACCGGCGGTTCATACCGCCGGACCCTCTTCAGTTCTTGTACAGATACTCAGACTTTGCCGACAGGGAGGTGGTTGGCTTTTTGTCGGCTGCGCTTGCCTACGGCAGGGTAGAGCAGATCGAAAAGAGCCTGAACAGTCTTTTTGCCCGCATGGGCAAAAGCCCGTACGCGTTTGTGAAGAACTTCCGCAAAGCTGAGCGAGAAAAACTAAGCAGTTTCAAGCATCGTTTCACAACCGGACAAGACATCTCGGATTTGCTGGAGATTTTGAAGCAGGTGCTTAATGACCGGGGCAGCATCGAGGCCTACTTTTTGCGGGGGTACAGACAGACAGACAGGAACATTATTCCAGCCTTATCCGAATTCTCCGAATCACTTCTTGGAATTTATGCTAAAAAGCATGGCGTCCGGATCAGTCCGGGATTAAAGTATCTGCTGGTAAATCCATCCGGCAAAAGTGCGTGCAAAAGGCTGAACCTTTTCTTGCGTTGGATGGTACGTAAGGATGAAGTCGACCCGGGCTTGTGGAAGTCGGTCGACAGGGCTAAATTAGTTGTTCCCGTGGATGTCCATATAGCCAGGTTATGCAGGATTTTGGGGTTTTACGACCAAAAAACAGTTTCTTTAGCGACAGCGGTAAAAATAACGGAAAGTTTCGCAGAGATTGCGCCAGCCGACCCGGTAAAATACGACTTTGCACTGAGCCGGATCGGCATTATGGATAATTGCGACGGCAATTATCGGCAACATTGTAAAAACTGTGAGCTGCTTGGATATTGTTTTGGCGGTTAGTCGGCTGCAGGTTATCGAGGGACTTTTGCTGGATAAGTTATGTGCCCGGCTAAGGACAAGATAAAAGTGCTGTTTGTGTGCACCGGCAATTCCTGCCGCAGTCAGATGGCAGAGGGCTGGGCCCGGTACTTAAAGGGCGATGTCATTGAGGCCTACTCGGCGGGAGTCTGGCCGGTCGGCGTTCATCCCAGAGCGATAAAGGTTATGGCGGAGGCGGGAGTGGATATTTCAGACCAGACCCCCAAGCATGTTGATGAGTTTCTCGGGACTGATTTTGATTTTGTGGTAACGCTGTGCGATAATGCCAGGCAGCAGTGCCCCGTTTTTCCCGGCAAGGCCAAGCTAATTCACAAGGCCTTTGAAGATCCTGTTGCCGTGGCCGGTAGCGAAGGGCAAATTATGCAGGCCTTTCGACGGACACGAGATGACATAAAAGCATTTATAGAAACGTTGCCGGAAGCTTTGAAACAACAAAAGACAGGGGGCAGTATTTAGAAATTATCTCAAACCACAAGTTGTCATTCTGAGCGGAGCGAAGAATCTCTTATTTCCGCCAGCCAGACCCTTCGCTTCGCTCAGGGTGACAGTTCTGAGATAGTTTCTAAGCCCCGCAATTCATTGCGGGGTTCTATCTCTAAATAGTTATGGATGCAGAGCAACTCGAAAAATATAGTTCGGCTGTAACGCTTTCAGATATGGAGGTCTTTGTGTTTCCGGAGCTGGCGTACAGCCTGGTTTTGGCTAATATTATGAGTCCCCTCATCTGGCAGTGGCGGCAGATAGACTGTTTCAAGAGCTTGCAGGGCAAAAGCAGCTATCGAAAACTAATGCGGCTGCGGCAATTCATAATGGATGAATACGATTTCAACCTTGACCTGGAAACCTGGGGCCTTACCACCAAGGCCAAAGAGCTAAAACGCTTCGAGAAGTTTATCTCGCCGCAGGATATCGCCGGTAGCAATGCACTTTTTGGCTACGAGGGGGACAAGTATTATTTCGATGTGGATATCCGCAAGCATTTCGGCCTCGATAAGTATGATAGTGACGCCATCCCGTATTGGAAAACCGAAACAGTTGAAGCTATGGATGCTTTCAGGTTCAAAAAGGGCTACACAAAGCGTGCGGGCGAGTGCGTTTCGCTGGCGGCTCTGTATGCGGCGGCAGCTTTTATCGTGTGCGGAGTGCCGTTAGAAGACATTTATATGATGCTTACGCCGCTTCACTCGCAAAATTTCATCGATGTGAACGACGGGGTCTTGACCAACAACCGTAGGCTGGTTACGAAAGCCATGTGGTTCAACGGCACGGAAATTTCCGACAAAGCACAGCGGGCTCTCCGCAACGAAAACGCCACCATAGTCGCCCATTTGACCGGTTATGTGCACTGCTTTTACAGCCAAGCGACGATGAACAAAGAGCTTTATCAGAGGTTCGCCGGCAAGCTGGCTTCGTATCTGACGGCGGATTTATCGCCCGGGGTCTTTACAAGTTTCCTGCGCAGCCGTCATCACTATCAGAAATACTTTCAGCTTTGCCGGGACTGCCATGGACAGGCACAGTTCTTGGAGGCGGAGGTCCTGTTTCATTACGAGCACAGCAGCAATTATAGAATCGCCGACTCAACGCACGAAAAGTTGCTGGCTGAGGTCTCGGATGAGGATTTTGTTCCATACGAGCTTCCCGGCAGAATTCGCTGCGATAAGCTCGATGAGCTTCTAAAGCAGCAGAAAACAGACATCCGGAATCCACAAGGTAGAGCCGCCCTAAGAAAGTTTATCGAGCACGTGGTTCCCGATGCCCAGCGGTTTGTCCGAGAGCTGGCCGATTTTGTGCACATCGAGGCACGGCTGCCGGCTATAGACAAGAATTTTGTGCAGGGTGTTCCAATCGAAATCTCTGTTGGTCAAAATAGAGAGCAGATAATCGACTATCTGCAGCAATTGCGCACAAGCAATTCCACCGCCGACCTTGCGTTCTACGCATATCGTGACATGGGAACCTGCGATTGGACCCCGTTTGTCAAAGCAGCGGTGGAAAGAAATTCGGTCTCGATAGAGATGACAAGCAATATGTCCGTCGAGCAGGCATACGACTGGCTCAGCGGCCTGGCTAATGAGTCCATCTATCCTGATAAGCGCCTTGCCCAACCCGATGAGGTGGCAAACTATGGCCGGGGCGACGGAATTGAGAAGGCCTTGACGCTGGCAAACGTAATCCGTCAAAGAAGTCCCGAACAGGATACCGAAGTAGTAGTACAACGTAATAGCGTAGTGCTCAAGGGACAGAACGAGTATCGCTTTTTATCCGGCAAAGAGTTCCAAAAGCGCATTACAATCTTCCAGAGCGGCGACATAAATGCAGGTTAGGACTGCTTACGGAGAAACACAGTTATGGTAGTGGAGCTTAAAAAGGGCGTCTATTGGGTTGGTGTAGTGGATTGGGGTATCCGTCACTTCCACGGATACGAGCTATCAACGCATCGCGGAACGACTTACAACGCATATTTGATCGTCGACCGGAAAACCGCCCTTGTCGATACCGTCTGGGGGCCATTCCAGAGAGAATTTGTCGAAAATATCCGGCAGATTATAGACCCAAGCAAGATTGACTTTGTTATCGCCAATCACGCTGAACCTGACCATTCGGGAAGTCTGCCGGAGATTATGCGGCTGGCTAAAAACGCCACGCTTATCGTTTCCAAGCGCGGGCGTGAAAGTATTGAGGGACATTACCACCAAGGCTGGAGCTTCAAGGCCGTACGAACCGGCGACAAGGTCAGCCTCGGCGGAAATGAGCTTGTTTTTGTCGAGGCGCCGATGCTGCATTGGCCGGATAGCATGTTTACTTACCTGACCGGGCAAAATATTCTGATGCCAAATGACGCCTTTGGGCAGCATTATGCCACCGCATTTCGTTTTAACGACCAGGTTAATGAAAAGGAATTATATGAAGAGGCGATGAAGTATTACGCCAATATTCTCACGCCGTTCAGCCACTTAGTGACCAAAAAGATCGAGGAGGTCCTATCTTTGAAACTGCCTGTTGATATTATTGCCCCCAGTCATGGAGTAATATGGCGGAAAGACCCGCTGCAGATAGTAAAGAAATACCAGCAATGGGCGGCACAAACGCCGGAGAAAAAAGCGGTGGTTCTCTACGATACGATGTGGCAGGCGACCCGGCGAATGGCTGAGGCGATCGCAGATGGCCTGGCCGCCGAGGCGGTAGAGCACAAACTTTTCCATACGGCTTTGGCGGATCGCAACGACGTCATAACCGAGATTTTTCAGGCAAAGGCTATTGTCGTTGGCTCGCCGACATTGAATAGGGGACTTTTACCCACGATTACGCCCATACTTGAGGATTTGAAAGGGCTTAGATTCCAGAATAAAATCGGCGCCGCCTTTGGCAGCTATGGCTGGAGCGGCGAGTCTGTCAAAATAATCGAGGAGCATTTCGGCAAGTGTGGAATCCCTGTAGCAGCAGAAGGCGTGCTGGCCAAATGGCAGCCATCGGCTGATGACCTTGCAAATTGTAAGGGCTTTGGGCGTAAGATTGCTGACGCCATGTAAACAAGGTTCGCATCTGCCAGGACGGTCGTATAAGTATAGGCTGCGAAAGCCGGACTTTGCGCAAATAAAAGGGGGATTCTTGGGGGAATTTTGAAAAAAACATATTTTTTCGCTTGAAAGCGCGAACAAGTAGGATTATTTTAGTCTTATATATTGTAGTGGATCGCGATATTGCATTGGGCGTCCCATTTAGGCTTTTGTATTTAAGGATTCAATCAAAGGTGGACATATTGAGGCGAGATACCGATTATGCCCTGCGGGCGATGGTTTATCTGGCCGGGCGTTGTGGCAATGGGCCGGTTTCAGCCAGAGAAGTGGCCGAGCACGCTGACATTCCCTATCAGCTTGCGTGCAAGCTGCTGCAGAAGCTCCACGGCGCGAAACTGGTGAAAAGCTCGATGGGGCCGAAAGGCGGGTTCGAGCTGAGCCGGCAGCCGTCGGCAATAAGTGTTCTAAAGCTGGTAAAGGCGATTCAAGGCCGTTTGAGCTTAAATAGATGTCTGCTGAACGCCGACGCCTGCTCTTATCATCGCCAATGTCGTATAAGTAAAAAGTTGGCTGAGCTACAGCAGCAGATGGAGAGTTTTCTCAATAATGTCACGCTGCATGAGCTGGCAAAGAGTAGCCGCGTCAGGAAGCGAAAATCTGCACAGAGCACTAAAAGAGGTGAAAAATGAGCATTGAAAAACCCAAGGCAAGCGTCCTGCGAACTTGCGTGGGCAAGGGGCAAAATCTGGCGGCACTGGTCGAATACTCAGAGGATTCCATCGTCAGCAAAACAATAGTGGATAAACCGGCCGGCACCATTACCTTATTTGCCTTTGATAAGGGGCAGAAGCTGAGCGAGCATAGGGCGCCTTATGATGCTGTTGTTCAGATTCTCGATGGAAAAGCTCGGCTAACCATCGGCGGCAAAGACGGGGAATTTGTTGCCGGGCAGATTGTCGTAATGCCGGCTGATGTGCCGCACGCAGTTTCTGCCGATGAGAGATTTAAGATGTTGTTGACGATGATTCGTGCTTAGACAAGGTCGATTCGCAGAAGTCGGAGAGTGTAAGATGTTTAGATGCCCCGGACAAGACCGGCGATTCTGGAAGCCGGAAGATGTTTTTGAGGTTCGGTGTGGTCAATGCGGCACGTTTGTGGAGTTTTTTAAGGACGAGCCGAAACTCAAGTGCCGTAATTGCGGCAGTATTGTGGTCAACCCGAAGATAGACCGCGGCTGTGCGCACTGGTGTCAGTACGCCGACCGGTGTTTGAAAGTTTCGCCCGCAACAAATCGTCGAGAGCAGCCTACGGACCGCTCTGAAAAATCCGGAATTCCCACCATAGGCGGGAGGACACTTAGGGTGGATATGACAAATAGGTCAGAAGGAGACCAAGAACGATGAGCATGTTTTGCTATCAATGTGAGCAGACGGCAAAAGGAACGGGCTGCACGGCGCAGGGAGTTTGTGGGAAGGACCAAGAAACGGCGGCACTACAGGATTTGCTGGTCTATGCGGTCAAGGATATTTCACGCTACGCGCACAGGGCTTGTCAGCTCGGCAGGCAAGACCGGCAGCTTGATGTCTTCATGGTCAAGGCACTTTTCAGCACGCTCACCAACGTGAACTTCGACCCCGAGCGATTCAGGCAATTTTTGCAGCGGGCGGTTGAAATAAAGAAAAAGGCACAAAAGCTCTATGAGGATGCGGCGAAAAAAGCCGGCAAGAATCCCGAACAGTTGGGCGTGCAAGTTGCGTGGTGGGAAGGAACGGATGATTTGGATGCCCTTATCCGCAAGGGACAATCCGTAGGCGTTCAAAAGCGCATTGACGAACTCGGCGAGGACGTTGCAGGGCTCGGCGAATTAATTATGTATGGTCTCAAAGGGGCAGCCGCGTACGTTGACCACGCCCAAATCCTCGGCAAGGAAGATGCAGATTTATACGGTTTTTTTCACCGCATACTGAACTATCTTACGCAGAAGCCGACCGATGCGGACGAATTGCTGAAGACGGCGCTTGACTGCGGACAGGCGAATCTCAAGGCGATGGAATTGCTCGATGCCGCCAATACCGCTGCATACGGGCACCCTGAGCCGACACAAGTCAGGATTACGCCCGTTAAGGGCAAGTGCATCGTGGTGTCGGGGCACGATTTGAAGGACCTTGAGGAGCTATTGAAACAGACCGCCGGCAAGGCAATCAACATCTATACTCACGGAGAAATGCTGCCCTGCAACGCATACCCTGGGCTGAAAAAGTATAAGCACCTTGTGGGCAATTACGGCGGCGCCTGGCAGAACCAGCGAAAGGAATTCGACGAGTTTCCCGGTGCGATTTTGATGACCACAAATTGCCTGCAGAGACCCAAGGATAGCTACAAACACAGGATTTTCACTTCCGGCGTCGTTGGATGGAACACAGTGACACATATTCGTGACCGTGATTATACGCCGGTGGTCGAAGCTGCGCTGGCGGAGCCAGGATTTGCCGAGGATGCTTCTCCAGAATATCTAACGGTTGGTTTTGCCCGTAATGCCGTGCTCGGCGCAGCCGAACGGGTAGTCGAACTGGTCAAACAAGGGAAAATCCGGCATTTCTTCTTGATCGGCGGCTGTGACGGCGCCAAGCCCGGACGGAACTACTATACTGACCTGGCACAAAAAGTGCCGCACGATTGTGTAATCTTGACGTTGGCGTGCGGCAAGTTCCGCTTCAACAAGCTCGAATTTGGCGACATCGAAGGCATTCCGAGGCTGCTGGATTGTGGGCAGTGCAATGACGCATATTCGGCGATTCAGATTGCAACCGGGCTGGCAAAGGCATTTGATTGCGGCGTAAACGAGCTGCCGCTTTCGCTTGTGCTGTCCTGGTTTGAGCAGAAGGCGGTAGCGATTCTGCTGACGTTGCTGCATCTGGGTATCCGGAATCTGCGGCTGGGACCGAGTTTGCCGGCCTTTGTCAGTCCCAATGTGCTGAAGGTGCTCGCCGAGAAGTATAATGTCAAGCCGATTGGAGATGTTGACCAGGATCTGGCCGATATGCTGAAGGCGTGATTTGTTAAAGAAACAAGATGGTTTCGCGAAACATTGTAAAGATAGATGAAGAAAAGTGCAATGGCTGCGGTTTGTGTGTGATCGCCTGCGCAGAAGGCGCCATAAAGCTGATCGGGGGTAAGGCCAAATTGATAAGCGAATCATACTGTGATGGTCTGGGCGCTTGTATTGGGCATTGTCCTCAGGATGCGATTAGCATTGAGCAGCGGGAATCTGCCCCGTTCGATGAGCAGGCAACAGAATCACACCCAGCGCAAGAGCAAATAGACGCCCGGGAGCGCAGCGACCATCATACTAGTGCCGGATTGATGTGCTATTTTGTCTGCCCGAGTTCAGTAGCGAAACAGTTACGGCAAAAGAGCACGGGGCCCGAACAGGTTGTCGCGGAAACTCTGTCTCGGCTTAGTCATTGGCCGGTACAATTGAGGCTGGTCTCCCCTAACGCGCCGCATTTTGCCCAGGCTGATTTGTTGCTCGTTGCGGGCTGTGTGCCGTTTGCGATGGGCGATTTTCACAGCAGGATTCTGAAGGGCCGCAGTATCGCTGTGGGCTGCCCGAAGTTTGACGATGCAGTGTTCTACATTGAAAAGCTGTCAGCGATACTGAAAGCGAACAAGCTGAAGAGTCTGACGGTGGTTCACATGGAGGTGCCGTGCTGTTTCGGACTGACTCGGATTGCCCGCGAGGCTATTGCGAGCAGCGGCGTGAACATATCTTTTGACGATGTTACCGTCGATTTACGCGGTAACATCAGTAAGGTCGAAACGATAGAAGTAAGGGCCTGACCCCAAACGGTGTTTTATAATGAGTGGTTTAATCAGATCGCTAATCTTGGATTTTTGGGACACTACGGCCGAGATGTCACCGTATTTATTGTTCGGCTTTTTCATGGCGGGGATTCTTTCGGTGCTTTTATCGCCGCGTCTTGTGGAAAAACATCTGGGCGGCAGGGGGATTTGGCCGTTGGTGAAGGCATCGCTTTTCGGGATTCCGCTGCCTTTGTGCTCATGCAGCGTCATCCCCGTGTCAATGTCACTATATAAGCACGGAGCAAGCAAAGGTTCTACGGTGGCATTTTTGCTATCGACTCCTCAAACCGGCGTGGACAGTATTTTTGTAACATTGAGCCTTCTGGGACCTGTCTTTGCCATTTTTAGGCCGTTAGCTGCGCTGGCGACAGGCGTCGCTGGTGGGATTTTGGTAGATGTAATCGACCGGCGCGCCGCAAGCAAGGCTTCGCTGACAACAAAATGCGCAGATGAATGTTGTTCCGGCCCGAAGAAAAATGGGAAACTGCTCCGAGTGTTGAAGTATGGGTTTGTGACACTACCGCGTGACATTGGCAGACCTCTACTTGTCGGATTGGTTATCGCATCTATCATCTCAGCCGTGGTGCCGGATGGTTTTTTCGCGGAAAAATTGGGCACCGGTTTTTTTGCGATGGTAGTGATGATGATCGTGGGGATACCTATGTATGTTTGTGCAACCGCTTCGGTGCCGATAGCGGCGGTGCTGATCTTGAAGGGTTTGACGCCCGGCGCAGCCATAGTTTTTCTTATGACTGGGCCGGCCACCAATGCCGCAAGTTTGGTCACTATTTGGAAGGCTTTGGGAGGTCGAAGCGCAGTTACCTACCTTCTTACCGTTGCCGGATGTGCGCTGTTAAGTGGGGTTGTGCTGGATTATATCACTCGCGGCGTCAACGTCACAATGGCAGGGCAGGCGAATTGGATGCTCCCGCCTGCGGTCAAGTATATTTCGACACTCGTACTTTTAGTCATTCTGGCATTTGCATTCTGGCGCACAAGAAAAACGGGCGAATGTACTGGTACTGAGATAACATAGGACCCGTCGCCAGAAGTGGACAGACATTTCATCTATATTGGCATTCCGGTGATTATCGGGCTTAGACACTCCACACCGAACAAATCCGGTTCTCAGCCGGCAGTATAAGTTCGCCCGTTGCTGTTTAAGCAGGGGCGGCCGGATTACTGTTTGAACAAAACTCCCAGGTTCATAATTGCCTTGTGCGCTTATAGTTGTGGTTTGCCGCAACAGCAACTCTTGCCTGCGCGTGGGCAGGCCTGTGCCCGCGTAAGCGGGGGTCCTATGATGGCGATACTGCTCAGATGCACAGGCAGCAGACGAGCCGTGGCTGCAATTTCTTAGTCATATTTGCCTTTGCCGGCATCAAAAAAGTTAAGCGGACAGGATATCGAACCGATAAATTTCCTCAGAGGAGCCCGCCTTTGGCGGGGCAGTTTTTGAGCCTTGGAACGATCGGGAGCTCAGTAATCTTTTGGGAGTTTTGATAATATGAATAAGGCACAGAGCATAACTATCGCACTGGTTTGGGCTATTGTAAGCGTTCACCTGGCAGGCTGTGGAAATAAGTTCTTTGATCCGACCCAGACAGGGAGGTTCCGTCCCACGCCGGCGGTCAATGTGATACTGGACTCGTTAGGTGTGGCGGAGGAGACGCCGGCACCCTACAAGAACGCTGAGGAGCCGCGACCGAGTGACATCGTAGCCGTAGAAGGTGACTATGTATTCACATCCGGCGATGTTATCAGAATAGCTATTTTCGAGCTGTTTCAAGAGGGAATGATGGTCGTAAATGACTATGTTGTGACCGAGACCGGCAGAATTTCGGTACCGGATGTCGGCATTGTTCAGGCGGTAGGATTGACCGAGACACAACTTGAAGAGCAGATAAAACAGAGCCTTTCGCCGGGCATATTGAAGGCGCCTTCGGTTAGCGTGACTCTGCTTAGTTCACAGCAGCGGACGTTTTCTATATTAGGTGTCGGTGTGCCGGGGCCGGGCAGATACCTTATTCCTCGGTATGATTTCAGGCTGACCGATGCGCTTGCCACCGCGGGCGGGCCCGCACAATTCAACGTCAGCTATATCTACGTGTCACGCCGTCAGAAGAGCACACAGGAATCGCCCGGGGCAACTAAACCTGAGGCCGGCAAGCTGGACCTTAACAGGCTTGATACGCTTGAGCCGAAGCCGGGTGGACTCCAGATTTTCCAACCGGGCCGCGCCAGACCTCAGTTACCGCAGTCCATAACCGGCAAGTCCGAATCTACTGCCGAGCCTGGTATTCCAAGGCAGGGCCGTGAGCTGCGGTCTCAGTCGGAACGCGAAATGCTGCAAATGATAACGCCTCAGGTGCAACGTAGCTGGCCTGAGAGCAAAAAAGTGGTTATATCCTCCACGGAGATGGTAAGCAATAGTGACCTTGACCAGGCGACTTTGCCGCCGGGCTTCTACGTGCCGGCCAATCGCGCACGGCAAGTGACATCTACGAGAGGTGCATCAAACCCGCCGCTTTTGGGGCTGACTGATCGCAGGACTATGGACGGTCAAGCAGCCGCTATGTACACTCCGAGCGCATCAGCCGGACTATTTGGCTCATCGATGACGGGCGAACAAGCCACGAATAACGAGCTCAGCGGAGAGATTGAGTGGACCTTCAGAGACGGCAAATGGGTCCCCATTCAAGTTGGGCCGCCGCAGCCGGCGGCTCCCGAAATAAAACAACAGGTACAACCCGGTGACCAGATTGAGTGGACGTTCCAGGACGGCAAGTGGGTCCCCATTCAAGTTACTCCGCCGAAACCGCCGGAGCCCCGGGCTAAAGAGGCTGAGGCCGGCGGCCGGATAGAGTGGATTTTTGAAGACGGCAAATGGGTGCCGGTCCAGGTTGGTCCGCCTAAGCCCACAAAGCCGGTGATAAAATTTGAGCCGGAAGGGCCCGCTGTGCCGCTGGAGGAAAAGCTGGTGGCCGAAGAGCTTGAGTGGGAAAAGGCGGTTCAGGCGCGAGTTATAAAGATCCCTGCTGCCAGATTGCTGGCGGGCGATCCGCGGTATAATGTCGTAATAAGGCCGGGCGATACTATTCACGTGCCGGTTGATATTATTGGCGAATTCTGTATAATGGGCAACGTCAACGGCAGGGGCTACATTAATATAACAGGCCGACCAATGACCTTGAAGATGGCTATAGCTGCGGCAGGCGGCTTGGGGTCTTTGGCCTGGCCAAAACGCTGCGAAGTGATAAGAAGAATCGGCGAAAACAAAGAAGAGATTGTAATGGTAGACCTGGATAAGATTTCCAACGGTGAGCAGCCGGACTTCTTTATTAAGCCGAACGACCTGATCAATGTCGGCTCACATGCAACCGCCAGGTGGCGTGCGATTTTGCGGAATGCCTTCAGAGCGACTTACGGCTTCGGATTTGTTTATGACCGTAATTTCGGGGACGCAGATTATGGTAAAGGCTTCCGCTTGCCCCATTGGTTTTAGTAGAATCCTTTATTATGGTGGCCAATATTGCTTCTTTTACGGCACAGACCCAGGAGAAAAATGCGCACCTGCGAGGGACCCCGCCCGGCGGCCCGCCTGCCGACGGTCGGGCACGGAACCCAAAGGAGCATTGGCGTGAGCTTGGTCTGCATAACTGCACTAAGATAGCAATAATAGGGACACTATTCTGCTTTGTTTTTCGCAATGAGATTGGCACCATTGTCCATGCCTGGCTGACCGACGCCAGTTGGTCGCACGGCTTTCTAATCCCTCTTTTCAGCCTGTACTTCATCAATCAGCATAGAAGAGAAATCTTGAATCTTCAAATCAAGCCAAACTATCTGGGCCTATTTTTTTTAGTCTGGTGGATTGTATTTTACTTTTTCAACATAGTCAGCCCCTCTGGATACGCATACTTTCGCCCGCTTTCTGTGATAGCGGCGCTTGGAGCGGTGGTGTTGCTTCTTGGCGGATGGAGTCTGCTTAAGCATACGTGGCTGCCAATCGTATTTTTGATATTTGCGGTGCCGCTGCCGCAGAGGTATTATGTCGGACTGACGATGCCGATGCGGTTCCTGGCTGCCAAGGTCGCAACTGCCTTGTTGAATCTGGTCAGTGGAATAGAAGCCAGCGTCAGCGGCGTCCTGATCGATATCATTTATAAGGGTCAGCGGCTGGAGCCTCCGCTCAATGTGGCAGAAGCCTGTAGTGGAATGCGGCTGCTGATGGCCTTTCTAGCGCTGGGCGTGGCTATGGCTTACCTGCACTATAGACCCGTATGGCAGCGAGTTATTCTGTTAGGCTCCACGATACCCATAGCGATACTGTGCAACATTGTGCGGGTCACGGTCACGGGATTCATTTATGTGTTGATTAGCCCTGAATATACCCAGGGCATTTATCACGATCTACTTGGAATAGGAATGTTGCCGTTGGCATTTGCCTTCTATGGCTTTCTATCCTGGTTTATGTCAAGTTTGTTTGTAGAAGAAGCCGAGACGGAGGCCCTCGATGTCGTGGTTAGAAAGAAACCGCAAACGCCATAGAATGCGTTTGACAGCTAAGCATGATGCGTGATGCAGGGCATGAAATCCGACATACGAGTTTATTTGCAGCCGGCCTTTTTAATATGCGCGGCTGTGCTGGCAACAGCCGGAGCCGGCATGTCCATTGCCATAAAAACCTTCGGGATGTATTTAAAGAAAGAACCCTTGCCGCTGAGGAGATCGTTGGACCTTTTGGATGAGAAACAGTTAGGTTCTTACAAAGTATTATCGAAAGATAAAATCGAGAACCAAGACGTTCTTAAAGAATTAGGTACGGAGGATTATATTCAATGGATTCTGGAAGACGCAGAGATAGCATCTGAAAGTCCTGTCCGCAAATTCATGTTGTTTGTTACTTACTATGAGCTTCCGGACAGGGTACCACACGTCCCGGAGGAGTGCTGGACGGGGGCCGGCTATACAAGGCTTGCGACCGAGGGCGTGACATTTAGAATCAGCAACCCTGACTTGCCGAGCGAAATCCGAGGGAAATATCTTGTCTTCGGCGGGACAAAAACCGATTTCCTGCAAAGCATCGCAAAATTCCCGATTCTATATCTTTTTAAGGTCAATGGGGAATATGCCGGCAGCAGAGACGCGGCTCGGATAGTCTTGAACAAGAACCTTTTCGGCAAATATTCGTATTTTTCTAAGATTGAGCTGGTTTTCAACCAGTCGTTGTCTGCACCGAGTAAACAGGAGGCGACCGAAGCGAGCGAAAAAGTCCTGGGCGTTATTCTACCTATCTTAGAAAAAGACCACTGGCCCGACTGGAAAGGCAGTAGCCGGTGAATAAATCGTACCTTATGCAGGCAAATAGAACCTGCGGTGAAACCGCAGGTTAAATATTTAGCCCCGCGTTTTACGCGGGGTTCTGCGGCCTCGCATCTTGGTCACAGCCCGCGTGGGAAGGGAAAAGTTTATGGCAAAGAGACTGAACAAAAAAGTCGTACTTATTGGCTCGGCAGTTTTGCTGTTGCTGGTATTGGTAGCTGTGGCGGCTATTCTGCACCTGGGCAGAGACCCCGAAAAATTCATCAGAGACGGCGACGCCGCGTGGCTTGCCAAAGACTACGATAAGGCTGAACGCAGCTACCTTAAAGCATACAAACTGGCAAGGCCGGAGCAGCTCAGGATAGACATGCTTTTTAAGCTTGTGGATTTGTACATTGAAACCGATCAATGGCCCAAAGTGCGCGGATGCTGGCAGCAGATAATCAATATAGACACTAAGAATGTAAAGGCTCGACTTGCAGGATTGAAATATCGTTACATTATCGCCGACAGTTATGCCAGGACCGAGAGAAGTGGGAGCCAAGGATGGAGCGAGATCGAGTCGCAAGCATCTGAGGCCATAAAGGTCGTCGAGAATGCCGGCTTACTCGGCGAAGAAAGGGCCAAATGGGAGCCGGCCTTCGGGAAAGAAGACAGAAGCCTTGAGCCTGTCCCGAGCCGGACCTTAGGCTCTTATTTGTACCTGATCCGGGGCAGAGCAGCACTTGAAGTAGCCAGGATGGGGGCGGTGACATCTCCGGAGCAGCTGCTGACCAGGGCAATGAGTGATCTGCAGAAGGTGCAGCAGCTCGATCCGCAGAACATTGATGCCTATTTATATTTAGCCGATGCGACCGTCGAGCAAGGGCAAATTCTTGCCTCAAGAGGAAATGTCGAGGAAAAAGAAAAAGCTGCTAAGCGTGCGGACGAGCTCTTACAAAAGGCGGTCGAAGTTGCCGGTGATGACCCGCGAGCGCACATCAATCTTCTGTCCAGGAAGCTGGAACACGCGCAAGCGAGTGAGGCCGCTCAGGCAAAACAGCAGATTCAAGCGCTCGAGCCTGGCTTCGTGTCGCTTGTAAACAAGTTTCCTTCCAGCGCAGAGGCATTTGCTGCACTTTCCAGGTTCTATTCCATCTATTCGATGTTCTCCCCCTACGAGCTTGGTCTTAAGAATCTTGACAAGGCCATCGAGGCAATGACTAAAGCAATTGAATTGGACAAAGAAAGTGTGGCGTACGCAATCAACGCTGCAGAGTTGTACTACCGCAAGTTTTCCGTGCACGGGCAGAAATCCGAAGTGTTCAAGGCCATAGAGCTGGCCAAGAATGCGCTTGCACTGCCGAATGTAAAAGATACGGCCGGGCCACGAAGTTACGCAAACAGGATGAACAAATTGATATTAAATTCTTTCCTTGCCAATCGCTACATCGAGCTGGTACTTGAGCGCAGCCAGGAAGTATCGCAGTCGCAAACGGCGGCCTGGCTGGCAGATGCCGAGAAAGCTGTGCACGAAATTGAGCAGATTGCCGGCAGCGGTGAGCATCCACAGGTTGTGAAGTGGCAGGGCATGCTTGCTCTTGCCAAGGGCCAGGTTGAGCTTGGCGAGAGCCATATCAACTCTGCCGTCCAGACACTATATGAAGCTTACCAGCGGATAAAAGCAGCTCCCCAGGAAAGAGATGCTCAGCTTTCCTACACCCTGGCGAAGATTTTTATGGACACTTCCGAAGTCGGTGCCGTCACGGAATTCTTGGTCAGTGCCCTCGAGTCGGGGATCGAGCTGACCAAACCCGAGGCAATTTTGGATTATCTGGAGGTGCTTGGAAGGCGAGGTTGGTGGTCCTACGTTATCTCGCCGGCTAATCCTTACAACATAGATGTCTTCGAGGAGCGTTTCGGCCGCCGTCCCGCAAGCCGAGCGCTTCGCATAAAAGCCTTGATTGGCACAGACCAGCTCGCCGAGGCGGAGGAAGCATTGGCGGGCTTCGCCCCGGATGACCCCAATACAATCAGGCTCCGTCTGGCACTGGCGGACGCTAAAATTGGGCAGCTTCAAAGCGCTATCGTACAAAGGCAAATAAGGGAAGATTCCGCCTCTATTCTCCAGCCAGGCCAGGTGGGGGAAAAACAGGACGTTGAGTCTGACGCCGCGGTAAAGTTGATGAAGGCTGAGTTAGATAAGCATAAACAGCATCGGGCCGATTTAGTGGAGAGACTGCTTGTAGTGCAGCCGGATTCTGTTGACGAGGCCGCTGTCACTAAGGTTTGCAGCGACCTTATTTCACTGGCCCAGACAAGCAGGGCTGAGAACATAGCCGGTCGATTCCTGGCGAAGTCTCCGAATAGTGGGGCGGTTTTGTTCTACAAAAAGCTGCTCTCCGAGCCCGATCCGGCGAATGTCTCGGACCAAAGGCGCAAAGAGATAGAAAAGCAGGCTCTATCCGGCATTGCTGACCCGGTTCAGCAGGCCCTGGAGCTTGGTATATTCTATCGAAGGAATAACGAGCCGGACAAAGCGATCGGACAGTTTAAAAAAGTCCTGGAGACGCAAGTTTCGCCTGAACAAGGCGCCGGCAGACCGGCTTTTAAGTTGAGCGACCAGGTTAGCCCGCGGCGGATTGCTGCCGGCCATCTTTTCGATATGGCAGCTGATAGTAAAAATTGGCAGTTGGCGGAACAGGTCGTGGAAACCGTGCGGAGCGAGAATCTCGACGACTGCGAGGGCCAACTGTTTGCCGCACGTCTTGCGGTCGCTAAAAGTGACTTCCAGGATGCGCTGGCGAAAATCAACGAATGTCTAAAACAAAAACCGATATTTTCGCGCGCTTATATGCTCAGATCCAACATTAACGCGGCCCTTAACAATGAGCACGCATCTCTCGAGGACGTTCAGAGAGCGGCATCTCTGAATCCTCTAGATGGAGTTATCGCCAAAGGATTGGTCAATGCCCTGTATCGCAGAAACATTAAACTTGCTGACAGTGCGTCTGCGGAGCAGGTGAACGAAGCCAGGCTCGCCCTGGAAAGAGCTATGGGGCTGAATCCGGGCGACCTGACGCTCCTTAGCGCCTACGCCGAGTATATAAGTGACACCGAGCCGCTGAAAGCACTGGCAATTCGTCAAACCTTGCAGAAAAATGTGCCCTCTCTGCAGAATGCCATACTGCTGGCAAAACTGGCTACCAGAATGGCTCTGAAAGAAAATGACGAGAGACGCAGGCAGAGTTTGTTTCAGGTTGCCGCTTCATCTCTCGACGAGGCGAGGCGCTCGGACCCGCAGGATAGAGTCGTGCTGGAGACCTACGCGGACTACTACCGGGCGCAGGGACAAAATCAAAAGGCTGAGCAGCTGCTGCTCGAATCGAAAGACCAGCCCTTGCTTTGGCGTCATTATTTCTCTCTCGGGCAGTTTGAGGATGCCGGCAAGATTTTGCAGCAGTTGTATGCCCGGCAGCCAAAAGACGGCGATGTGATCAGGGGCCTTTTTCTGGTTGCCGAGAGAACCGGCGACCAGGAGGGCATAAAGAGATATTCTCAAGAGCTTGTGTCGCTTCAGGACAACGCGCAAAACCGTCTTGACCAGATCAAGGCGTATCTGAAGGTTGGTCTTATCAAGGAGGCTGAATACAAGCTGCAGAGCTTTAAGGAGAAGTACCCGGGGGAAGCGGACGTCCTGCTTCTTGAGGGATGGCTGGCGATGAGGCAGGGACAACTGAAAACGGCATTGGAGCTGACGAATCGAAACCTTGAGGCCCAGCAGGACAATGCGGCTGCGTGGCGGCTGAGAGGCGACATAAATCTCTTAATGGCTAATTATGACCAGGCAATCATCGACCTTAGAAGGAGCATGTCACTGTCTTCTACGCCCGACGCCAGGTTCGCGCTGGCACGAGCTTATCACCAGGCAGCACGAGCTTATCAGCAGGCAGGACGTGAAGATGATGCTATAACCGAACTAAGAAGCACCATTGACTTGCCCGGTGCTCCGCCGGAAGCGCGCTCTCTGCTTGAGCAGATTTACTTGAACCTCGGCAGAAAAGAAGCCCTGAAGAAATTCTATGAGGAGACTCTGCAGAAATTCCCGCAGAACGCCTTCTGGTACATCCGAGCCGGCGGATTTGCGATGGCTGTGGGCGAATTCGACAGGGCGGAGCAACTGTACCAAAAAGCATATCTTATGAAGCGCCAAGCCTATCTCGCGGAAAATCTGGAAGCCGGCTGGCGAGATGTGCAGTATGCGATGGCGCTGGATGGATATTTACAGGCACTAGTACTGGCGGCCGGCGACCCGAACACAAAAGACACCCCTTGGCGTCCCGAGAAGCTGAATAAGGTCTTTGAGGAAAGTGGCAAGTACGTCGATACGCCTTTTGCCCCTGTAGCTTATTACCGAATGGCTGAGGCCAGGTTCAAGCTCGGCGACAAAGACGCGGCCATAGAATATTGCCGAAAAGCAGTGGACCAAGCCGGCACAAATGAGAGACTGGCAAGCGAGATTCTGTTGAGAATGTTCTTGCTGGTGGGCGAGCAGGAGGTTTCAAAGTACTGCCAGCAGAGGCTGCAGACCGACCCTAATTCCCAGGCTACCAATTTTACTATGTTTAATCTGGCCAAAATCAGGGGCGAATACGACATGGCGGCGGATTACATCGACAAGTGCATCCAGATAGCTGGGTCCGATACCCCCCGCGGACTCGATTATACAGTGAAAAAAGCCGAGGTTCTAACCCTCGCTTATGAAAAGACTTCCGATAACAATTATCTCAAAAAGGCTATCAGAGATTACGAAAGTCTCTTGGTTAAAATGCCGAATAATACGACGGTTCTGAATAATCTGGCGTATATGCTCACCGAGAACAATGAAAGGCTTCCGGATGCTTTGGAATATGCAAAACAGGCGCTGGAGCAAACGCCGAACAATCCGGTCTTCTTGGATACTTATGCCTACGTGTTGTATAAAAGCGGCATGGATTCCAAGGCTGACGAATTTATGACGGCTGCCCTGCAACAGTACGAGCAGAGCCAACTTAAGCCGCCGCCGGATGTGTACGAGCATAAGGGCATGATAAAAGAAAGGCTTGGGCAGAAAAAGCAGGCCCTCGACGCCTATAAACGGGCGTTAGAAATAGGAGCAGACAAGTTGTCGAAACCAGCGAAGGATCGCATAACCTCGGCTGTTGAACGGCTTTCACGGTAGTCTGTGGTGTGGGACCCCGCTCCGCGGGAAGGCAAATGTGATCATCGTATCGCAATAAACTGTTTGCTCTATTAGCGAATTCTGATTGGAGATAAAAATGGTGGAAACAAGCCCAACAGTTGAGAATAAGGTGGCCAGGCCGGCTGGGGTCAGATCCGCCGCCGCCGGCACGGCTGCCGCGATGACATCCAAGGAAGTTTTTGCAATACTGCGTCGGCACATATTGCTGATAGTCGTTTTGACGGCCGTTGGTCTTGTGCTCGGCGGCGGTACTTGGCAGGTCTTGCAGAGATACTGGCCAGGATATACCGCACAGACCTTACTTGAAGTTTTGCCGCCTGTAGAAACTGACCCCATGGACATCGTGGCAGTTCAGGTCCAGAAGGATATTCAATACCAGTATCGGGTTTCGATGGCTTACCTTATAAAACAACAAAGGACGCTCCAGAATTTACTCAGGGACGATAAAGTTAGAGACACCGACTGGTATAAGCGTAGAGGGGATGTCAGGGCCTTTAAGTATTTGCAAAGGCATTTTGTTGCTTATCCCGAGAGAGACGCTGAATATGTCAAGGTTTCGATGACCTGCGGCAGGGCTTCCGAGGCGGCGCTGATAGTCAACGAGATGGCGCAGCTATTTGTTAACTCGCATGGAGTTGAGAAGCAGCGCGACGTCGAAGACAGGCTCGCCGAGCTTAACAAGCGGCAAAATGCGGTACAGCTGGAAGTGGTGCGCGCCAACACAGCGATGGCTAATATCCGTACAACTACGGGCATAACCGATCTTGATCGCCCGGCAGGCCGCTACTGGCGGCACACATTCGAGCTAAAGCTGGACGACCTGGAGCTTCAGCAAAATGAGCTTCTGCTGGCAATAAGGCAAACCGAAGCCGATGTAGAAAACCTCAAGCGTTTGGCGGAAGGCCCTGTTACTGTGCAGATCGAGCATGCGATAGAGCAGGACCCGGTTATGATTGTGCTTGCTCAGCAATTGGCCTTCCAGGAGGCTCAGCTATCGGGCAGACTCTCCAGGTTTGGTGAAAATCACAGAGTAGTGCGGGAAACTCAGGACTTAGTAGATGAGATCAAGGAAAGAAGACGCCTTCGCAGGCAAGAGATAGCAGAACAGACCCGGAAGGCCAGTTATAAGAATGCGGAGGATAGAGTAGTTGTCTTGAAGCAAAGACTGGCTGAGTTGAATACCTTGCGCGAGCAAGCCCAATTCCAGAAAAGAGACCTCGATCTGGCCCGCGTACGGTATGAGGAAGAGGTGACCAACAGAGATGAAAGATTGGAGATGCTGGACGCAATCAAGCAGCAGGTTGAAAAGCTGCGAATAGTCCACGATGCCCCGGAGACGGCAAAGGTCCGGCTTGTCGGATTGGCTCCGGAGCCGCTTGAGATGGTGACAGCCAGACAATGGTGGCTCTGGTTCCCCGCCGGCACCATAATGGGCCTTCTGCTGAGCATAGGCCTTGCATTTCTGATGGAGATGCTCAACGACCTGGTGCGGACACCCACGGATGTAGGCAGATTTCTGCACATTCCGCTGCTGGGTATTATCCCGGATGCGTCTGAGGATAAGCAGATTCGCGGCATCGAGCTTTGGC
>Ga0315289_10002337_pt1 | contig 29141 bp, 16 predicted proteins | sample YL17G11_40_MG_FD_203452 | JGI IMG/M metagenome (GOLD analysis project Ga0315289, IMG submission 203452) | Sediment microbial communities from Yellowstone Lake, YNP, Wyoming, USA - YL17G11_40 | ecosystem: Environmental > Aquatic > Freshwater > Lake > Sediment | place: USA: Wyoming | collected... | reverse complement strand
GGTCCCCGTAGGCCCGGGTTGCCGGATGGGAGTGGCCGGTTGTGAGCATCTGGAGTTGGGTAGGGAAATGGAGAGCGTCACGAGGGGGGTCGCGTACGGAGCGCGCGCCGGGCCTGGAGCAACTGGAACCGAGACTGCTTCTCAACGGAGACCTCAACGGCTCCGACTCTTTGCTGTTATTCCCCACCGCGAGCGATAGCTCCGCCATCATCGTGGACCTGGATCGGCAGGATGATCCGGCGCAAGAGGCCGCGACGCCGCTGGTCAGCTTCGAGGCGACGGGCTCCAGGACAGTCGCAGATAGCTCGACCCAGGTCGAGGAAACTATAGCGTTGACGTCTGATTTAGACGCGACTTCGCAACCCGCGGAGGTGGACCCTGGCCCGGTGGGAGTGCTGACGGGGACCGACCTTCTTGGGGCCGAATCCCTGCCGATCGAGGCACGCGGCCCTCCGTCTGACGGCGTGTATCGCCAGATGACAGCGGTCGGCAACTACGCCGCTCCGGACTCGTCCGACCCGACGAAGAGTCCGGACACGCGCACCCAGGCGTTTGCCGGCGTGAATGTCCAGCCCTCGACCGCCCCGGCTCTGCCGGGTCTTCCTGTTCTGGGGCAACCCGCCAGCTATGATCTCCGCACGTACGGATATGTCACCCCGGTGAAGAATCAGGGCAACGCCGGCAGTTGCTGGGCGTTCGGGACGTATGGGTCTCTGGAAAGCAGCATCCTGCTCCATGGGGGCCCGGCTACCGATCTGTCGGAGAACCACCTGAAGAACTACCACGGTTTTGACTGGGGTCCGACCGCGGGTGGCAATTATTACATCAGCGAGGCGTATCTCAGCCGGTGGGATGGGCCGGTGAGCGAGGCAGACGATCCCTACCATGACTCGGACGACCGGCCCTCGCCGGGCGGCCCGCCGCAGTATTATGTCCGGGAAGTGCTGGAATTCGACTCCGACAGTGAACTCAAGGACGGCTTGATGACGTATGGCGCCATCGGCACCGTCATGTACATCAACACGACCTACTACAATGCCACGACGCACACGTACTACTACAACGGGTCGGCGAGCGCCAATCACGGCGTGACGATCGTCGGGTGGGATGATAGCAAGGCGGTGCCGGGGACGGCGGCCGGTGCCTGGCTGATCAAGAACAGTTGGGGTACGGATTGGGGGGACGGGGGTTATTTCTGGCTATCCTACTATGATACTCGGGGCGCCAACGATGGCTTCGCTTTCTACGATGCGGTTCCGGTGAGTACCTATGAGAAGGTCTATTACTGGGATTATTTCGGTAGCATTGGAAGTTGGAATATCTCCTACGCCTTCAATAGATTCACGGCGTCCGCCGAGCAGGATCTGACGGCGGTGCAGTTCTGGACGATGGCCGACGGGGCCAGCTATGACGTTCGAGTTTACGACACGTTCGCGGGGGGCGCCTTGACGGGATTGTTGGCCTCGAACTCAGGCACCAGCACATACGCCGGTCTTCACACGGTGAACCTGTCGCCGGTCCACCTGACCGCGGGGAACGATTTCTATATTTATCTGCACCTCACCGACGGCGGGACCTACCCGCTCGCGGCCGACTGGAGGTACCCCGGCTACACGTCGTCGGCCACCGCCGGCGCGGGCCAGAGTTACTACAGTTCCGACGGGAGCAACTGGCACGACCTGACGACGCTCGACTCGACGGCGAATTTCAGCATCCGGGGCCTGGTTACGACCACGACGCCGCCGGAGATCACGGTGCTGGGCAATGGCGTCTCGATCAGCGATGGAGACATAACGCCGGCCTCGGCCGACGGCACCAATTTCGGCACGGCCCCCCTGGGTGGGGCGGGAGTCAGCCGGACCTTTACGGTGCGCAACGATGGCACCGGGAATCTGGTGCTGGGGCCGGTGACCGTGCCGACCGGCTTCACGCTGACGGAGGGCCTGTCGAGCAACCTGGCCGCCGGGGCGTTGGACACTTTTACGGTCCGGCTGGATGCCGAGGTCGGGGGGACGAAGAGCGGATACATCTTCATCCAGAACGACGACCGGGATGAGCACCCCTTCAACTTTGCGATCACCGGGGCGGTGGTGGGACCGGAGATCCGGGTGCTGGGCAATAGCGTCTCGATCGCGGACGGCGACACGACTCCCGAGGCGAGCGATGGGACGGACTTTGGTATCGCCGAGCCCGGCGGCGCGCCGATCAGCCGGACCTTCACGGTGTACAACGAGGGCAATGCCAACCTGACGCTGGGGTGGGTGACCCTGCCGGCGGGCTTCACGCTGGCGGAGGGCTTGTCCTCCGGCCTAGGGCCGGGGAGTTCAGATTCCTTTACCGTCCGTTTCGATCCCGCCACGTCCGGGACCAAGTCGGGCAACCTCTCCTTCACCACGAATGACACGGACGAGAATCCCTTCAACTTCCGGATCACGGCCAGGGTGCGGGGGCAGGGAGATTTGGATCCGACGTTTGGGACCGGCGGCATTGTGACCATGGACATGGGAGGCGGCACTGATCGGGGGCTTTCCGTGGCCGTCCAGCCCGACGGCAGGATTGTGGCGGCCGGGTACACCTCGATCGGCAGCCATTACGTCGCCGTCCTGCGGTTCAATGCCGACGGCTCGCTGGACACCACGTTCGACGGCGACGGCATGCTCACCACAGGTTTCGGCACGCCCCAGGCGGTCGGCCACGACGTGGTTGTCCAGCCCGACGGCAAGATCGTCGTGGCCGGCTACGTGTACGGCGTCGCCAATGACGACTTTGCCGTAGTGCGGTACAACGTCAACGGGTCGCTGGACACGTCCTTTGGCACGGGCGGTAAAGTGACCACGGACCTCGGCTCCACGGGCGACCATGGCTACACCGTAGCCCTCCAGTCCGACGGCAAGATCGTGGTGGCCGGTGGCACCGGCGCCTCTCTGTTCGCTCTGGCACGGTACAACACCAACGGCTCGCTGGACAGTTCGTTCGATGGGGACGGCCGGGTCACTACGGCCGTCGGCTCGTCGAGTGTGGCCTACGGCATGGCCCTTCAGCCCGACGGCAAGATCGTGGTGGTCGGGGAGAGCGGTTCGGGCAGCTATATCGTTGCCGTGGCGCGATACAACGCCGATGGCTCGTTGGATACGTCCTTCGACGGGGACGGCTGGGTCACCACGGCGGTCGGCTCGCCGAGTCGAGGCCGCAGTGTGGCCCTTCAGCCCGACGGCAAGATCGTCGTGGCCGGGGAGACCGGTTCGGGCAGCTACAACGTTGCCCTGGTACGGTACAACGGCAATGGCTCGTTGGATACGTCCTTCGATGGGGATGGCCAGGTCACCACGGCTGTCGGCGCGTCGAGCAGGGGCTATGGTGTGGCCCTGCAGTCCGACGGCAAGGTCGTGGTGGCCGGCTCCAGCGACGGGGACTTTGCCCTGGTGCGGTACCACGGCAATGGGTCGCTGGATAGCTCATTCGGCACGGACGGGAAGGCCACCGCCAGCCTGGGATCCGATGCCGCTTACAGTGTGGCTCTTCAGTCCGACGGAAAGATCGTGGTGGCCGGGGAGAGCAACTACGGAATTGCCGTGGCACGGTTCATTGGGGGTGCGCCCGCGCCCGAGGTCGCGGTGCTGGGCAACGGGATTTCGATCACGGACGGGGATGCGACGCCGAGTGCAGCCGATGGGACGAGCTTTGGATCGGTGGCCCAGGGTGGTGCTGCCATTAGCCGGGTCTTCACGGTTCGCAACGACGGCGGGGCGGATCTGACGCTGGGCGCGGTGACGGTGCCGACCGGCTTTGCCCTGAGCGAAGGTCTATCCACCAGCCTGGCGCCGGGAGCCTCGGATACGTTCACTGTCCAGTTGGATACGGATATGGCCGGGCCCAAGGCCGGCGAGGTCTCCTTCGCCACGAATGACCCGGATGGGAACCCGTTCAACTTCCGGATCACCGGGACGGTGGGGAATCTGGCGTTGCATAAGGTGGTGGTCGCCTCGACGAGCTATTCGGGCCTGCCGGCGTCGAACGCGACGGACGGCGACCTCAGTAGCCGCTGGTCAAGCCAGTTCTCGGATAGCGAATGGATCTACGTGGACCTGGGTTCGGTCTATAGCGTCCGCGAAGTGGTGCTGCGGTGGGAGTCGGGCTACGGGCGGGGCTACACGCTCCAGGTCTCCGGCGATGCCTCCACGTGGTCGGAGGCCTACAGCACGACCACGGGAGATGGCGACGTCGATGATATTGCTCTGAGTTCCCCCGCGTCGGGACGGTACGTGCGGATGCTGGGGACCCAGCGGGCCACCGCGTACGGCTATTCGCTCTATGAGCTGGAGGTCTATGGGGGAGCACCCGGGCCGGAGGTCACGGTGCTGGGTAACGGCATTTCGATCGTCAATGGGGACAGCACGCCGAGTGTTGCCGATGGGACGACCTTCGGGTCGGTGACCCGGGGCGGCGCCGCCATCAGCCGGGTCTTCACCGTGCGCAACGATGGCGACTCGACGCTGACACTGGGGACGGCGACGGTGCCGACGGGCTTTACGTTGACCGAGGGCCTGTCGGATAGTCTGGCCGTCGGGGCGTCCGACACGTTCACGGTACAGTTGGATAGCACGACCCTAGGGACCAAGAGCGGTGAGATCTCGTTTGCGAACAACGACCCGGACGAGAATCCCTTCCACTTTGCGATCACGGGAACGGTCAGTCCGCCGGTGGTGACAGTAGCGGTGGCGCCCGCGGCGGTCGCGGAGGACGGTGCCGCGAATCTGGTGTACACGTTCACGCGGAGCGTGGCCGACACTAGTGCGCTGACCGTGAGCTTCCGTGTCGGCGGGACGGCCACCTTCGCGACGGACTACACGCAGACCGGGGCCGCCGGTTTTGACGCGGCCTCGGGGACCGTGGTCATCGCCGCCAACCAGACGACCGCGGCCGTGACGGTAGACCCGACGGCAGACACGGACGTAGAGGCGGATGAGACGGTGATCCTGACGGTAACGACCGGGGCGGGGTACACGGTCGGGACGCCCTCGGAAAGCACCGGGACGATCCAGAACGATGATGGCCTGGGGCCGAATCTGGCGTTGGGCCGGCCGGTGACCGCCTCGACCAGCTATAGCGGGCTGCCGGCGTCGAACGCAACGGACGGCAATCTGAGCACCCGTTGGTCGAGCGAATTCTCCGACGATGAATGGATCTACGCGGACCTGGGCTCGGTCTATATGGTCAACCGCGTGGTGCTGCGGTGGGAGTCCGGCTACGGGCGGGGCTACCGGATCCAGCTCTCCGGCGATGCCTCCGGTTGGTCGGACGTATACAGTACGACCACCGGTGACGGGGGCATAGATGACGTCGCCCTGTCGGCACCGGCTTTGGGCCGTTATGTGCGGATGCTGGGCACCCAACGTGCGACAGCATTTGGGTACTCGCTCTATGAACTGGAGGTTTACGGTGGCCCTGGCGGGCCCGAGGTGACGGTCCTGGGCAACGGCCTCTCGATCGCGGATGGCGACACGACCCCAGGCACCGGCGACGGGACCGACTTTGGCTCGGTCGTCCAGGGCGAGGCGACTGTCAGCCGCACGTTCACGGTTCGCAATGACGGCAGCGAAGCCCTGACACTGGGGACGGTGACAGCGCCGACAGGCTTTACGCTGACGGAGGCTCTGGCGAGCAATCTGGATGCGGGGGCCTCGGATACCTTCACAGTGCAACTGGATACGGCTACGCTGGGGACCAAGAGTGGCGAGATCAGCTTCTCGAATAACGACGGGGACGAGAATCCGTTCAATTTTGCGATCACGGGAACGGTGCTCGCTCCGGCGGAGATCACGGTCCTGGGCAACGGGATCGCGATCGCGGATGGCGATACCACCCCCGACACGGCGGATGGCACGGACTTTGGCAGCGTGCCGCAAGGGGCCGCGGGAATCAGCCGGACCTTCACGGTTCGCAATGATGGTGACGTGATGCTGACGCTGGGGACGATGACCGTGCCGACGGGCTTCACGGTGACGGAAAACCTGTCGGCCAGCCTGGCGGCAGGCGCTTCGGATACGTTCAGGGTTCGGCTGGATACGGCCTCCGTCGGGACCAAAACAGAGGATATCTCCTTCGCGACGAACGATTCCGACGAGAATCCCTTCAACTTCCGGATTACGGGAGAGGTGCTGGCCGCTCCGGAGATCACGGTGCTGGGCAACGGCCTCTCGATCGCGGATGGCGATTCCACCCCCAGCGCCGGCGATGGAACGGACTTCGGCTGGGTGGTACTGGGAGGGGCGGCGGTCAGCCGCGCGTTCACGGTCCGCAATGACGGCAGCGGGGCCCTGACGTTGGGAGCCGTGGCGGTTCCGGCGGGCTATACCGTGACCGAGGGTCTCTCCGCCAGTCTGGCACCCGGGGCATCGGATACGTTCACGGTGCAACTGGACACGGCGACGGCCGGGACCAAGACGGGCGAAATCTCCTTCTCGAACGATGACCCCAACGAGAACCCCTTCAACTTCCAGATCCGGGGCACGGTTCTGGGGCCGGGGGATCTGGACCCGACCTTTGGGACGGGCGGCCTTGTCGTCACGGACATCGGGCCGTACGCGGACTATGGCCGCGCCATGGCCCTCCAGCCCGACGGCAAGATCGTGGTCGCCGGGTACAGCAGCATGAGCATCAACGACGACTTCGCCGTGGTGCGCTACAATGCCGACGGCTCGCTCGACACCTCCTGGAGCGGGGATGGGAAGGTCACCACGGACTTCGACTTCTCCAATGAAACCGCCCGTAGCGTGGCTGTCCAGCCCGACGGCAAGATCGTGGTGGCCGGGTACGGCACGGCCGGCGGCAACGATGACTTTGCCGTGGTGCGGTACAACGCCGATGGCTCGCTGGATACGTCCTTCGACGGGGACGGCAAGGTCACCACGGCCATCGGGTCCGGGGCGGACTGGGGCCGCAGCGTGACTCTCCAGCCGGACGGCAAGATCCTGGTCGTCGGTCGCAGCGGCGCCGGCGGCGTCTTCACCTTCGCCCTCGTGCGGTACAACCCGGACGGCTCCTTGGACACCTCGTTCGATGGGGACGGCAAGGTCACCACGGTGATCGGCTCGTCGAGTCAGGGCTACAACGTGATCGTTCAGCCCGACGGCAGGATCGTGGTTGCCGGGGAGAGCGGCAACGACATTGCCCTGGCGCGCTATAACTCCGACGGCTCGCTCGACACCTCGTTCGACGGGGACGGCAGGGCCACCACCGATCTCGGGTTTACCGGGGATTCGGGCTACGACGTGGCCCTTCAGCCCGACGGCAAGATCGTGGTCTCGGGTATGAGCAATTACGACTTTGCCGTGGTGCGCTACAATGCCAACGGCTCGCTCGATACCTCGTTCTCCGGGGACGGCACGGTCGTAACCAACCTCGGCGCCAGCGACATGGGCTTGAGTGTGGCCCTCCAGTCTGATGGCAAGATCGTCGTGGGCGGGCAGAGCAGCGGGGCCTTCGCCGTGGCGCGGTACAACGCCGATGGCTTGCTGGACACATCCTTCAGTGGGGACGGGCGGGTTACTACGGCGCTGGGAGCCGGCTACGGCATGGCTCTTCAGTCCGACGGCAAGATCGTGGTCGCCGGGGACAGCGCCAGCAGCTTTGCCGCCGTGCGCTACCTCGGCGATGCCCCTGCGCCCGAGATCACGGTCCTGGGCAACGGGATTTCGATCCCAGACGGGGACACGACGCCGGGTACGGCCGAGGGGACGGACTTCGGCGCGGTGCCTCAGGGCAGTGCCGCTCTCAGCCGGGTGTTCACCGTTCGCAACGACGGTGGGGCGGCTCTGACGCTGGGAGCGGTCACGGTGCCGACGGGCTTTACGCTGACCGAGGAACTGTCCCCCAGCCTGGCGCCGGGGGCTTCGGATACGTTCACCGTCCAGTTGGATACCGCGACGGCTGGGGCCAAGACCGGCGCGATCTCGTTCGCGACGAACGATCCCGACGAGAATCCGTTCAACTTCGCAATCAGCGGAACCGTGGAGCTCCCGGCCCCGGAGATCACGGTGCTGGGCAACGATGTTTCGATCTCCGATGGCGCTGCGACGCCGGGCACGACGGACGGAACGGATTTCGGCACGGTGGCCCAAGGCGACGCGGCCGTCCGTCGCACGTTCCTGGTCCGCAACGACGGCAGCGAAGCTCTGACACTGGGAGCGGTGACGGTTCCGGCGGGCTATACGTTGGCGGAGGAGTTGGCAGGCAGTCTGGATCCGGGGGCCTCCGACACCTTCACGGTGCAGTTGGATACGGCCACACCGGGGATCAAGAGCGGCGCGATCAGCTTTGCGAACAATGACGCGGACGAGGATCCGTTCAATTTCGCGATCACGGGCGCGGTGCTCGCGCCGGCCGAGATCACCGTGCTGGGCAAAGGAATCGTGATTGCGGATGGCGACACGAGTCCTGACCCGGCGGACGACACGGACTTCGGCAGCGTGCCGCAAGGGGCCTCGGGGATCAGCCGGACCTTCACGGTGCGGAATGACGGCAGCTTGACGCTAACCTTGGAGGCGGTGACCGTGCCGACGGGCTTTACGCTGACAGAAGGCCTGTCGGTCAGTCTGGGGGCGGGTGCTTCGGATACGTTCACGGTCCGGCTGGATACGGCCTCGGTTGGGGCCAAGATCGGAGATATCTCCTTCTCGACGAATGATTCCGATGAGAATCCCTTCAACTTCGGGATCGCCGGGATCGTGCTGCCTGCCCCGGAGATCACGGTGCTGGGCAACGGCCTGGCGATCGCGGACGGAGACACAACGCCGAGCGCCGGGGATGGAACGGCTTTCGGCTCTGTGCTCCCCGGCGAGGCGGCCCTCCGCCGTACGTTCACCGTCCGCAACGACGGCACGGCTACTCTGACGCTCGGAGCGGTGACGGTTCCGACGGGTTACACCGTGACGGAGGCTCTCGCGGCGACTCTGGCGGCTGGGGAATCGGACACGTTCACGGTGCAACTGGATACGGCGACGTCCGGGACCAAGACGGGCGAGATCTCTTTCGCCACGAATGACCCGGAGGAGAATCCCTTCAATTTCCAGATCACGGGAAGAGTGCTGGGGCCGGGGGATCTGGACCCGGCTTTTGGAACGGGCGGCATCGTCACCACGAGCTTTGGAGCCTATAGTAGCACGCCCTGGAGTGTGGCCCTGCAACTGGACGGGAAGATCGTGTTGGCTGGGAACAGCTCCAGCGGGGGCCCCGATGATTTTGCCCTGGCCCGGTACAACACCGATGGGTCGCTGGACACCTCCTTCGGTGTGGGTGGCAGGGTCACCACCAACTTCGGCACCTATGACCGCGGTTTTGACGTGGCCCTTCAGTCCGATGGTAAGATCGTGGTGGTAGGGGAGAGCCTTGGTGGCTTAATAGACAGTACCTATGATTTTGCCGTGGCGCGCTACAACACGGACGGCTCCCTGGATCCCTCGTTCGATGGGGACGGCAGAGTCACCACGGACATCAGGTCCTCGTTGGACCAGGGCCGGAGTGTGGCCCTCCAGTCCGACGGCAAGATCGTCGTGGCGGGTAACATCTTCGCCACCGCCGATGGTTTCATCCTGGTGCGGTACAACGCCGATGGCTCGCTGGACACCTCGTTCGATGGGGACGGCAAGGTCATGACGCCCGAAGGACCTTCCATCGATGATGCCTACAGCGTGGCGATCCAGTCGGACGGCAAGATCGTGGTCTCTGGTGTGAGCGGCTCTGACTTCGCCTTGATGCGGTACAACCCCGATGGGTCGCTGGATACGTCGTTTGGCGTGGGCGGCAAGGTCGTGACGGACCTCGGAGTGGGCTACAGCGTGGCCCTCCAGCCCGACGGCAAGATCGTGGTCGCCGGCACCGGCGGAGGCGGCTTTGGCGTGGCCCGGTACAACCCCGATGGGTCGCTGGATCCCTCGTTCGGTGTGGGTGGCACGGTCACCACAGCCGTCGGTTCGTCAAGTGAAGGCTATGGTGTGGCCCTCCAGTCCGACGGCAAGATCGTCGTGGCGGGGCAAAGCTGGAACGGCAGCAATCGTGACTTTGCCGTGGTGCGGTATAACCCCGATGGCTCGCTGGACACCTCGTTCGATGGGGACGGCAGGGTCACCACGGCTATCGGAACCTATATCGACTGGGGCCGCGCCGTGGCTCTCCAGTCCGACGGCAGGATCGTGGTGGCGGGGGACAGCATTCTCGTGGGCAGCCGCGACGATTTCGCCCTGGTGCGGTATCTCGGCGATGCGCCCGCGACAGCCGAGGCTGCCGCTTCGGGTAACGGCGTTTCGATCCCGGACGGAGACACGGCTCCGAGCCTTACGGACGGGACGGACTTTGGATCGGTGGCCCAGGGCGATGCTGCGATCAGCCAAGTGTTCACGGTTCGCAACGAGGGCAGCTCGACCTTGATGCTGGGGACGGCATCGCTTCCGGCAGGCTTTACGCTGGTCGAGGGCCTGTCACCGAGTCTGGCTCCCGGGGCCTCGGATACGTTCACGGTCCGGCTGGACACGGCCGTGGCGGGGACCAAGACCGGCGATGTGTCGTTCGCCACGAATGATTATGATGAGAACCCGTTCAACTTCCGGATCGCCGGAACGGTCGCCAGCGGAGCGAACCTGGCGTTGAGCCGGCCGGCGACCGCCTCGACGAGCTACCCCGGCCTGCCGGCCTCGAACGCGACGGACGGCAACCTCGGCAGCCGCTGGTCGAGCCTGTTCTCGGACAACGAATGGCTCTATGTGGACCTGGGTTCGGTCTTGACCATCAATCGGGTGGTGCTGCGGTGGGAGTCGGCCTACGGCCGGGGCTACAAGATCCAGGTGTCCGGCAATGCCTCCACATGGCCGGATGTCTACAGTACGACCACGGGCGATGGCGGCGTAGATGAGATCACCCTGGCTTCGCCGGCGTCGGGCCGGTACGTGCGGCTGCTGGGCACCCAGCGGTCCACCGCGTACGGGTATTCGCTCTGGGAATTCGAAGTCTACGGCTGACCGGTATCCCGCCCGGCCCATCTGAAGCACCGCTGCGTCCCATATTTTCCCCGGAGTGCCTTCTATCAAAAAGCGGTGGTTCCCCACACCGGCGCTTCACGTAAAGACCGGCCTCCGGAAAGCCGACAAGAGGCAGGGGGAACGCTGCCGGTACAGGGCTGATTGTCGGCTTCCCAGTGTTCCCATCCCCCGACGCGCAGCGGCGCTGCGGGCCGTTGAGGAGTCTCATCGTGTCAGGATTGCTGCGATCTGTTTATCGGAGCTTGCCCATCATCAGAGACATCCGGCAGATTCGGGATACGCTCTACCAGATGGACCGGCGACAACAGCAGCTCTTGTTGTCGCACCTGGAGGAATACACGCGTCGCCTGCTGGAGGACGAGCGCTATTCCAGTCCCCAACGGCTCAATCGTTATGAGATGCAGGTCTTTTCCGAGGGGGGTGAGGATGGCATCCTGGGCGAGATCTTCCGGCGGATCGGGGTGGCGTCGCGGACCCTGGTCGAGATTGGTGTGGGCGACGGGCTTCAGAACAATACCGCGTTTCTTGTGCTCCAAAACTGGCGGGCCTTCTGGATCGAAGGCGATGGCCGGGCGGTGGAGACGATTTCCCGGATTCTTCGGACCCCGATCGCGGAAGGCCGGTTGAAAGTGGCACAATCGTTCGTCACGGCGGAGAACATCGCGGACACCCTGCGGCAAATGGAGGTGCCCGACGAGGTCGATTTGCTGTCCCTGGACATCGACCGCAATACTTATTGGGTTTGGGTCGCCCTGTCCAAGCTGCGCGCGCGAGTTGTGGCAGTGGAGTACAATGCGACTATACCACCCGGCGTGGATTGGAAAGTCGAGTACCGTGCCGAGCGCGGTTGGAACGGCACGGCCTATTTCGGGGCCAGTCTCAAGGCCTACGAATTGCTCGGACGCCAGCACGGCTATTCTTTGGTGGGCTGCAGTCTCAACGGTGTCAATGCCTTCTTTGTGAGACAGGATCTGTGCCAGGACCACTTCGAGCAGCCCTTCACGTCAGAACACCACTATGAGCCACCCCGGTACTTTCTCGGACGAAGGCCAGGTCATCCTACCTGCTTCAATGACGAGCCTTCGGAACAGTAAGCGGCACTCCCCCCTTGTGCGGCCCTGGCCAACGACAGATCATCTTGACAGCGGCCATGCAATCTGATATAATCACTTCTTGAAACTGGTCAGGAGGGACGGATCCCACGGGTTGAATCTGCGCCAGCGGCAGGCCAGGAGGAGCTTCGCCGTGCCGGGGGTGGGGACTATGCTTGCATCGAGACGGATGCCCGAACAATTTGCTGCCTGGAACCGCGCGCATGGCGCGCCGTTCGGCCGCGCATTGCGGTGCTCGACGCTGCTGCGACGCTGTCTCCCCGCCTCGGCTTGGGAACGTCTGCGGGGGCCCTTCGCCATTCAACCGAACAACGATACGCGCGTTTTCGAGTATCCGTGGGCCTACTATGCGGCGACGCCTCGCCCGGGCATGAAGGTCGTGGAGATTGGCGGCGGTCTGGCCGGCTTTCAGTTTGTCCTGGACCGGGCGGGCTGTGCCGTGATGAACGTCGATCCGGGCTTGGAGGCCAACGGGGTGGGCTGGCCTTGCGATGAAGGGTCCATGCGGAAGTTGAACGCGCGCTTCGGCACGCGGGTCGATCTGCGGCCTACCGTGGCCGGCCGGGCCGGCCTGGACAGCAACGTCTATGACCGTGTCTTTTCGATCAGCGTTCTGGAGCATCTGCCCGACGAAGACATTCACGAGGCCATGGAATGTGCTTTCCGCTGGCTGAAGCCCGGCGGTCTGATGATCCTGACCATCGACCTGTCTCTCAACCTGCACCCCTTCTGCTCCCGACGGGCCAATGAGTACGGCTGCAACCAGGACGTCCATAAGATCGTGACGCAGCAGCCCTTTGAAATGATACACGGGGACCCGTCGGAGCTGTACGGTTTTGCGGAGTTCAGCGTCGATAGAATCCTGTGTCAGTTGGAGAAGTACCTCGTCGGATCCATCTACCCGGCAATGGTTCAGTGTGTCGTCCTGCGCAAGCCTGGACCGAGTTGATTGGAGGTGTGGGTGCGTATTCTGATTGCTTCTCCGTACTTGCCTTGGCCCCTGTGGTCCGGAGGCAACGCCGCGCAGTTTTCTACGCTTCACTGCCTGGCACAAGACCATGACTTCACGCTGGTCTGTCCCGTGTACTCGGAGGCTCAGAGAGGGTATGCGCAGGAGCTTCAGAGGCAGCTTCCCAGAGTGAGAATCCGCGCCGCCTTCTGCGGGACGAGACCACAGCCGCTGCTTTTCCGCGCGTTGCGCCGAGGAGTGCGTGGGGCCCGCCATCTTCTCAAGCCCCTGGTTGCCCGGGGCGCGAGCGCCTCGGCACGCCCCCTGCCCTGGTACCCGTTTCAACCGTTGCCTGAGCCGTTTGTGGCGGCCTTGCACGAGGAATTGGACAGAGGCACCGATCTGTGCCAGGCGGAATTTGCGGAGATGCTGCCCCTGGGTTCCTGGTTTCCGGATGAATTGCCGAAGCTCTTCATACAGCATCAGGTTCATTTCGTATATTCGCAACGGTTTCTGGCATCTCATGGGGAAACGCCCTACGGACGCTACCTTGAGACGATCATGCGGGCTCAGGAAGTGGCGTTCCTCCGCTGTTTTGACCGGGTAGTCGTATTTGGTGAGCCGGACAAGCTCGCGCTGGCGCCTTACCTAGATAGCTCCAAGCTGAGCGTCAGCCCCTTTCCCATTCCGGCGGATGTCGGCGTGGCCGGTGAGATTCCCGAGAGATTCGACGGGCGCTTCCTCTTCGTCGGCTCGGAGGAACACGGCCCGAATCGCGATGCCCTCGACTGGCTGCTGTCGGACATCTGGTCGGGGATTACGCGGCAGTTGCCGTGGGCGCGACTTACCGTGATTGGCCGGTGGAGCGAGTCCGCCCAAGCGTCCTATGGCACGGGCCCCGTTCATTTTGCCGGCTTTGTCGACAATCTTGCCCGCGTGCTTCGCGGCGGGATCATGCTGGTCCCGCTGAAGATCGGCAGCGGGATTCGCACGAAGATCCTGGCCGCACTGGCCCAGGGCGTTCCGGTCGTGACCACACCGGTGGGGGCCGAGGGATTGGTGGTCCCCGAGGGGTGCGGCTGCCTGATCCGCGCGACCGCCACCGAGTTTGCCGGGGCGGCGGTGCAACTGGCGCAGCAGCCGCAGCTTTGGTCTCAGGTGGCCTCCTCCGGCATGCAAGCCGTGGCACGCACTTATTCTCCGGAGTCTGTTCGCCGGCGGCGGAATGAGATATACTCCGAGGTCGTTGAAACTCACCGGGCCCGCTGAAAGTGTCAGATATGGTCACGCCGAGAGTATCGATCGTCGTACCGAGCTACAATCACGGCCGATTCCTCAAGCAGCGGCTGGATTCCATCCTCCGGCAAACCTGTCAGGATTTCGAGGTCTTTGTTCTTGACGATGCCTCTACGGATAATACGCGTCAGGTACTGGCCGAGTACGCCGCGCGCTCCCGCGTGGAATTGATTCTGCGCCAGAAGAATGGGGGGAGCGTTTTCCGGCAATGGAATGCCGGAGTCGCTCTGGCGCGCGGGGAGTATGTCTGGATCGCGGAATCGGACGATTACGCGGATGAGAGATTCCTGGAGGAGCTGACCGCGGTGCTGGATCACAACCCTCGCGTCGGACTGGTCAAATGCCGGTCCATCATCGTCGATGAAGAAGGGCGCACGACTCCCGACTCGGTAGAGCATCCGGCGACGCGCGACTGGTCCCGCGATTTCATCATCCGCGGACCGGAGGATTGCGGGCTGCAGCTCGCGCACGGAAACTCCATCACCAACGCCAGCGCGGTGCTTTTTCGCCGCCAATTGTACATGGAGGTGGGATGGGCCGATGAGTCCTATCGCATGTGCGCGGACTGGCTCCAGTGGTCGAAAATGATGCTCCAGGCGGATTTTGCGTACGTGGCCAAGCCCCTGAACTACTATCGGCGACACACCAACACGGTTCGCCAGCAATGCTTGGGCAACGTGATTCACGATCTGGAGGATTTGCGGGTCTGCGCGTACTTGCTCTCACACCTGCCCGTCTCCAGTGCCGTCACGCACGAGGTGTGCGATCGGATGGCACGGCGCTGGGTGCATCATGCCATCGGCCGCTCCCGACTCAAGAAATCGCTCACCTACGATCTGCAGGTGCTGCATCTGCTGCGCCAGTTGGATCGTTGGTACGCCGCGACCATCGCCAAACACCTGGCGCGCCGCGTTCTGCGTAAGTGTTTTGGGAGCTGGCTCGATCACCCTGTACCGGGCTCGTCCGCGATGTAGAGATCGTGGCACTCGTAGGCTGAGCCCGAGAACCGCACGAAAATGCTATCGGCCCAGGTTCTCGTAGAGCTTCAGGTTATGCGTGGAGGCTCCGATGCAGGCGATGTCCGGCTTGCCATCGCCGGTGAAGTCGCCGATGACGGCATCGGCCGCGGCGCTGCCGCCATCGTCCAGCACCGTGCTCTGCCAGTGTTCGCCGCGTGCGTCCGCGGCCCGGTAGATCGAAAGCCGGCAGCCTTTGCCCCGGAAGCCGCAGACGATCTCCTCGCGGCCGTCACCGTTGAGGTCCCCGACGGCCAAAGCGTGGCCGTTCTCCATCTTGTCCTCGAGCACGAGGCGCTTCCACGACTGGCCTTCCGGGAGGTAGACCACCAGTTGGTTCCCATGCCACGGCTCAATGGCAGCCAGAAAGCAATCCTGGCCGAGATGACCCAGGCGCACTTCGCTGCTGCCGCATAGGGGCGCGGGGCGGGGGTCGCCCTTGGAGATCAGGCTCACGGCCCACCGGCCGTCGCGGAACTCGACCCGATGTAACCCGAGGTAACACGCCGTGAGCAATTGCTGCCGCGGACCGCCATCCCAACTCACCGGGTTGATCGCGTGGAGTATCCCGCGCGGGTGCGTGGAGAGCGTCTGGCGTTTCCATTCGCCGGGCCGATAGAGGTAGATCGGCACAGGATCGTTGTAGTCGGGCGGGTATTTCGTCCCGACCATCGGCCCGACCAGAAGCACCTTCTTTCCGTTGCCCTCCGGGTCGATCCAGCGCACCCGGTGCGCGGTCGGGACCCGGTCGAGCTCGCGCGCCGTCCAAGGCTGTCGCACATCGGCGCCGCTCTTCAACAGAACGACGTTGCCAACGCTCTTCTGAGGATCCGGTTCAAACCGGTAGGCAAGGACTATCTCGGGGACCCCGTCGCCGTCCATGTCCCGACAATCCGCATTCAACGGTCGCGGGACGTTGTCCACCAGCACGTGCCGCTCCCAGGCGGGATGACGATTCTCGAACCAGATGAGCTCGGTGGCTCTCTCATCGACGGCGATCAGGTCTTTTCGGCCGTCCTTGTTCAAGTCGGCGGCGACAAGCTGATAACCGTACTTCAAGTCCTTGCTGATGACATGCTCGCGGAAACGCGGCAGGTCCTGGGCGTACAGGTTCGTACCAGCCAGCAGCCATGCCAGATAGGCCCATACCAATCGTCGACCGACGGCTTTCATGATAATTCCTCCCACGACAGAAGGTTGTCGCACAAACACCTCAACTCGAATGGCCTCGGAAGCCGAAGGCGTACAGGTCCGCGTCGCGCAGCGTGATCCGCAGGCGGATCGGCTTGCCGGCCAGCGTGCTCACGTCGCTGCCTGGTTTCCATTTCACGGTGTGTTCGGTGGCATCGCCGTAGATCTCCGGGCAGTCGGCAAAGGCGAACCCCGCCGCGGGCCGGCCGTCGAGAGTCTCGATCTGCACCTGCAGAGCCCCTGCGGCGGACGTGGAGAAATTCATGATGAGCTTGTCACCCGCGAAGACCAGGGGCCTCGTCAGAATCTCACCGCCGGCCAACGAGGCGTGCAGGGAAACGAAGCCATCGAGGCGGCAGGTATAGCGGCGTGTCTTCGCCGCCTTGCTCTCGAAGTAGTAGCCCTCATTCGTATAGAGCGACAGCTCCTTGCCTTCGCCCGGTAGCGGCGAGCGGGTCTCCACCAGACCCCACCAGATGTAATTGCTGCGGTTATGCCATTTGTCCGGGTTGAGTCCCGGCCGGATGAAGGCCTCGGCCCAACGATGAAAGACCTGCCCGTCCCGGCTGCTCATGAAGAGTCCCTCCGTCAGGGAGCCGCGCTCCGGCAGGTAGCGCGTGGGAAAGCCGAGGAGCAGGTGGGGGGCACGATAGTAGGGCAGGATCGCGTTCGTGTAGAGGTGTTCTTTGGGGGCGTCCGGGAACTGGAGCCACTCGGGCGGCGTCCAGTGCCGGAAGTCTTTGGAGGTCGACACTTTGATGTCCCGCCGCCCCTCCCGGAAATCCCGAAAATAGCAGCGGTACTCCTGCCGAACCGTGTCCCAGAAGGCGAGATTCTGTGAGTCAAACGCCCCTTGCGTCAGGATCGGCTTATCGGCGAGCAATTGCCAGTGCAGACCATCGCCGGACTGGAACGCCAGAAGCGTTTGGGCGTATTCATCCTCGCCCCGAGCGACCGCCTTGTACCTGGCCTGCGGCGGACATTGCGGGTTCGTGTCCTTGAACGGCACGAAGTTATGTGTCCCGATGCCGGCCCAGAGGATGTTGTTCTGTTTGGAGCCCTGGAACTCCACCAGATCGAGCACGGGTCGCTCCCAGTGGATTCCGTCCCGACTCTCCGCGTAGCAGACAACCGCCCGGTGGGTCTGCTTCTCGGTGCTCATGTTGTGGTTCCAGCCCCGATAGTACATGCGATAGATCGGCCCATCCTGAAAGATGGTGTGGTAGCCGCAGGAGTTGCCCTCCCACGGCTTATCGTGCACCAGCACGATCTCTTGCGGGACCGGCTCGTGCAGACGCAGCTCGACGGCCCCTTGCGTCTGCTCCACGAGGTAGCGGTCAACGAGCAGCTCCCATCGATCGTCGATACGGATCGGCTCCGGCGAGGCGGCAATGACCATGTTCCCCGCGCCGACCACAAGAAGGAGCACTATGGGATAGGGCGACATCGGTCGTATCACTCTGCTATCCTCCGACATCGAGGTGACCACCTGAGATTTCTCCGGCCGTGGGCTTGGCAGAACTCTGGGATTGAGGGGAAGAAGCGACCGCGGTCTTGGGGTGCACAACATGTGCACGTGCGGTCTTGCCTCACTTGCCGCAGCCGGACAGGGCCAAAACGGAAATGAGCAGGAATACCAGGATCGGCCACGCTCTTCTCTTCATGTTTTCCATCCTTCCACAAGGCAAAACCATCTTGGATCATGCCGATTATACCGAAGGCCGAGCCTTCAAGCATCGCAATACTTGCACCCGACGGGATTTCGCGGTAGTTATTAGCATGTGTCACCATTCGGCACTGTAAGCGTGGAGTGAGGTCATTATGAATCGGCAAAACGCGATGATAACAAGCGAGAAGAATGATAGCGTCGCAACGACGAGGTTGGACCGTCGCGCCTTCCTGCGTGCAGGGGCGATGGGCTTGGCCGCGTCCCTTTGCCGTCTGACCGGATCGGCGCGGACCTTGAGCGCCGCCCCAGGCCGCCGGCCGAATGTCCTGTTTGTCTTTTCCGATATGCAGCGGGCGTATTCCATGGGCTGCTACGGCGACGCCAACGCGCGCACGCCGGTCCTCGACGCCTTCGCCAGACAAGGCGCCCGGCTGGACGCGGCCATGTCGAATACGCCGGTCTGTTGTCCCTATCGCGCCTGCCTGATGTCGGGCCAGTACGCCCATCATCACGGCGTGATGAGTAACGGTGTCGAGTTTCGCCCTACGGTCAAATGCGTCGCCGAGACCTTCCGCGACGCCGGCTATGAGACCGGCTATTCCGGCAAATGGCACATCATTCCGCCCAAGAACGCCAAGGACTCGACCTACGGTTTCCCCGCGCGGGGCACCGAGTTCGGCTTTTACCGCACGGACCGGCAGTCCGCCAACGTGACCGATGTGGCGCTCAAGTTCATCACTGAGAAGAGCAAGGGTCCCAAGCCGTGGTTACTCTTCGTTTCCTGGATTCTCCCGCACACGCCTTACCAAGCCCCGGCGGGATACGCGGAGCATTTCTCCAAAATCACGATTCCGCCTAATGTCCCTGCGGGACTGCCCACCGAGGACGCCAAACAGTGCTTGCCCGACTACTACGGCATGATTGAAAGCCTGGATGACGAGTTCAAACGCCTCCTGGGGGCTTTGGACCGCGCGGGCGTGGCGGAGGATACCATCGTGGTCTATTCCTCCGACCACGGCGACATGATCGGCTGCCAAGGGCTCAAGGCCAAGCGCTGGCCCTATGAGGAATCGACGCGGATTCCGTTCCTGATCCGGTATCCGCGCGCGATCAGGCCCGGCACCGTGATTGCCGATCCGTTCGGCTCGCCCGATGTCTACCCGACACTCGCCGGCCTGGCGGGGCTCCAGGCGCCCGCCGGCGTGGACGGCGCCGATTTCTCGCCCTTGTTGCGGGGCGAAACCACCAAGCCGCCGCGTGACTACGTCTACCTTGAGATGCAATACGCCTACGTCCCGTGGCCCGGTTGGCGAGCCTTGCGCACGCGCCAATACCTGTACGCGCGGACCAAAGACAAACCCTGGTTCCTCTTCGATCTGAAGGACGATCCCTGGGAAAAGAAGAACTTGGTGGACGATCCCGCCAGCAAGGCGCTGGTCCAGGAATTCGACGACCGCCTCGGCGCGGTCATGCGTCAGACGGGCGATTCATGGGACATCAAGGCGACACCCGGCGACCTGGACCTCTGGCTTCCCGGCGGCCCGAAGCAGCAATCTCAGAACCTGGGCGTGCCGTTCCCCGGCCAGGCGGCCGGTGCGGTCGAAGGGGGCACAAAGGGAAAGGCCAAGGCCGGCAAGCGGGCCAAACGTCAAAAGGCGGGTCCCGGGAACGCCGCTCTCCGGAGCGGCTCTTCCTAGGAAAGCCAATCAGGAGATTGGCGGTCCCAGGCGCCGGATGTCATCTCGGGCACTTTATGATGAGGTAAGTTGCTTATGCGAACCAATCGACGGCGTTTCCTTGCGACAGCTCTTGCCGGCGGCGTAGCGGCCGGCGCATCGTCACGGACCTCTTACGGTGCGGCGGGAGCCTTGAACCCGCGGTACGCCAAACTGGACGAGATCCTCCGGCAGCCGGTTCTCAAAAAGGAACTGTTTGCGACCCCGGTCATCATCCAGACCCTGGAATTGCTGCGGTACCAGGGCAATTTCCTATGCCGGGTGCGTTCCACGGATGGGGCCGAAGGGATTTCGGTCGGTCACAGCAGCCTGAACTCGCTCTATCCGATCTTCGTCAACTCATTGCAACCGTTCTTCATCGGCAAGGACGCCCGCGACCTGGACCTGCTGCTGGAAAAGGTCTACATCTACAGCTTCAATTTCCGGTTCAATGGCCTGGCGCTCGGGATCCCCCTGGCCACGATCGAGTTTGCCATTCTCGACATGCTGGGCCGCATCGCCAACAAGTCCATGGGCCAGTTGATCGGCGAAATCCACCACCCCGAGATCGCCGTGTACCAGGCCACGGAGTACCGTGAGAAGTCCGTCGAGGAGTCCCTGGAACTGATCAAACGGGACGTTGCGGAATACAGCGCCCACGCCCTCAAGATCAAGGTCGGCGCATTGATGTTTATGACAAAGGACATCAACGCCGTCGGCCCCAAAGGCAGGACAGAGACCATCATCCCGCTGATCCGCAAGACCTTCGGGGACGACATGGCCCTCTATGCTGATGCGAACGGCTTCTACACCGCCCCGGAGGCCATCCGCGTGGGCCGCCTGTTGGAAGAGTACCGCTACGGCTTCTTCGAAGAGCCGGTCATGTTCGACTGGTACGAAGAGACGAAACAGGTGGCCGATGCCCTGACCATGCCGGTGGCCGGCGGCGAGCAGGAATACAGCCTGCACGGCTTCCGCTGGCTGATCGCGAACGACGGTCTGCAGATCGTCCAGCCCGACCACTACTACTTCGGCGGCATGATCCGCGCGACGCAGGTGGCCCGCATGGCTCAGGCCTTCGGGAAGAACTGTACGCCGCACATGTCCGGCGGCGGGCTTGGCTACCTCTACATGATCCATTTCGTGTCGACTCTCCCCAACGCCTGTCCGCATCACGAATTCAAGGGCCTGCGCACGAACGTCCGCTTCGAGTGCAAGACCTCGCCCCTGCAGGTCGTAGAGGGGAAGATCAAAGTCCCCACGGGTCCGGGCCTGGGCGTGGATATCGACCCGGACTACATCAAGAGGCATCAGCCGGTAAAAGCCTGAGACCATAACCATGGCCGAAGAATTCGTCGCTGAGCCGATCCAGCCGGTAGCCGGGACATTCGATCCGGCGGGCATGGCCCGGGGTGAGCCCGGCCTGCCGCAGCGCTTTGTATGGCGCGATACCGAGTACTCCGTTGCCGCCGTGCTGGAGGTCTGGAAGGAAGATGGACCCTGCCATCACGGCAGTGGCGAGAAGTATCTCCGCAAGCACTGGTTCAAGATCCTGACGGAGCAGGGCCCGCGCATGACCCTCTGGTTCGAGCGCCAAGCGCGCTCGAAGAGCCAGAGCAAGGCCCGATGGTGGCTGTATACGATTGATTATTTATGATTTACGATTGACTATTGTGGTGGAGCCGCCCGGCCTTCGGCCTCTCCCTTTTGCTTTTCGCCTTCTTCCTTCTTCCCCTCCCCCTCGAATGGTCCCAACCTCGAAAACGGACTGCTTACCTTTGCTTCTCCGCCTGCCCCTGGAGTCCCCTGGTTATCCTGCGCCGACGGTGCTGGTTTCACAAATTGCGAGTGTTCCTTCTGGGACTTGAAGATTGAGTCCACCAGGCGTGTGCTGCCGGTCGTTAGCCTTGCAAGCACTTTGAGCTGTTCCTTGCAGGCAACGCTGGCGGTCGGATCCGGGTAGTCGACCGCGTGCGATACCTCACTCCACAGTTCCTCCGACAAGGTTCTGACCTGCAACTCACATCGCAGCTTTGATTTGCTGTTCTCCTCAATGACGTAGTGGACACTGGTGTACATCGAATCCTGAGGCACCTCCGTCTTCACCCCCAGCGAGTCGAAGTATGCCTGGTACTCGCGATCCCAAGTCTTGGCGGTTGGCCCTTCCAGTACGCGGTATAGTGCCTCATCGAGAATCCCAGCAATGATCGGCAGAATCGAAGAGAATTGGTCGGTGTGAAGATGAATTAGTCGCACGCCGGCAAGATCATTGACCGTGACAAAGAGGTTGTCCGGCGTGACTTCAAACTGCTGGCCAAATGCCTTTGCCTGGTTTTGCATGCGCACCAGTTTGTGGAACAGATGTTCAGGATCTTTGACGCGGTATTTAGACGAGTGCAAGTATGGTCGCAAAGCCTCGTTGCCAGCCAAATTCGTGTACAGTATCTGCGCATACCGTTCAAACCGATCGCGATGTTTGACAAAGTGGTCAACCGCTGCCCTCATGGATGCCAACTCGATCGCGGATGGATTGGTAGTCGGCATGTGAGATTACTCCGACTGCGTCCTATCGATAATCTTCTTGGCAATGGACTCAAACAGGGCTTTTGCCTTGGCCTTTAGTTCACCATTCCCCCCCTTGATTCCCCATAGCGAGGTGTGCTGAGTCTGTGAGATCTGCACGTTGTTCCCAAACGACTGAACCTCTCCCAGTTTGGCCTCGCTCAGGCCCATTGCCTTCCGTTTCGTGGCGTTCTCTAATACGACGAGAATGTCGCTATAAACGCTGAATTCAAGTCGCGAGAGGTATTTGGACTGCTCCCCATTGACAGATCCTCCGTAGACTCTAAAGCTCTGTGGGATATAGCCCAGGAAATTGGGCGTCCCTGGCATCATGTAGACCTCGTCGGGAGCCATATCGGCAATCGTGGCCCACTGTTCCATCCACGAAACGAGAGACCGGCCCAGTGTGCTTAGTGCGCGAACAGAAAAAAGATCGCAAGCTGCGGGAATAATGAAGAAATCGCAGTCAAGCAGGATTGTGCGGTTGAGAGGACCGATGTTGGGCCCCGCGTCATAGAGCACGAAATCTGCATCGAATGCAGCCGCACTTGCATTCACCGACTCGCTAAGGGCATTGGTGCCACGCAAACCGCGCACTTTTCGCCCCAGACTCGCGAGCCAGAAGTCGTGGAGAGACGACTCGAATTCGGAGAGGCGAATGTCTCCAGGAAGGAGCATTCGACGTTGCGATATCTTGACGGGCTGGGTGTGGCGGAATGTCCCCGTTCCCTCGACAACCGGCTTCAGCGAGGACCAAAGTGTGTTTCCTTTCGGTGAGTCTGACTCATCCAGAAGGGAATCCACAACCTCAGATGCTAGCAGGTGAGACGTCAGATTGCACTGCGGATCTGAGTCAACCAACAGTACGCGTTTCTCGAGATGCGCCAAGGCGGCCGCGATGTTGACCATCAGCGTCGTCTTGCCCACGCCGCCTTTGTGGTTGTAGATCGTGATTCGCCTTGCTCGGTGTCGCATGTTATAGTTGCTCACGCGGGATGAGCATTGTTCTCGCCAGTCTCGCCAGCAACGTCCTCTTCGGCCGTGGGCCGCATCCCACTTCCGTTATCCCCGGTTGGCTCACTTGTACGTTTCTTGTAGCGACGCGGCTTCAGTCTCGTGATAGCTTCTTTGGCGGCATCCCGGTCTGGTAGCGCCCTCACGAACTGCTCACCCATGGCTCCAAGTTGTTTGTGACCCTTTATAGCAGGTACCAAATATCCCATTTTCGTGGCATTCTCAACGGACTGCGCCGTGTTGGCGAACCTTGGCTGAGCTGCTTCCGTGTTTAGCTGGGTTATGTCTGCCGTCTTGAAATGGGGCGTGTTTCGCAAATGAGTCAGATAGTAGGCAAGGCACGCAACCCGTTCGACGTCTGTTCGCGGTTCCTTCTGGAGAAGAAACTCCTTGGGCGAGATCTCTTCCCGTTCCGAGAATAGCGGTGTCGTGCTTGCACTCGGTGATCGAGCACAATCGCGAACCTGTACAGGGGAACCACCTGGGCCAAAGTCCATGTCAAAAAACGTAGCCACCGTCTGTAGCAGGCGCATTCGCGTCGGGGCATCAAGAGGCGTCAACCGTGTGATGATCCCCTGCAACGCTTCCAATTCATCCATTGAGCTATTTTCCGCCATATCATCTCCATTTCTCATGGCCCTTAAGGTGCGTTCGAGTGCGGACGTGAGTACCTGTCCCGGACATTCACCCCTCGTTTTCCATCTCACAAGGCACAGTAGTCTCAGGGCCCATACCTGCTATTGTAGGGGTAAACCGTAGGGGTAAACCGGCGGAAAGACAAATAAAAAAAACGTCGAAAGAAGAATCGGGACGGTGTCAGGCACTTTTGCCGGACGGGGACCCTGCGAAGCGACAAGCGATAAGCGACAGGGGACAAGAGAGAAGCCGGAAGGGCGGAAGTGATAGGTGACAAGAGACGGGCGACAAGCAGAGCAGTTGCCGGAAGTCTCTGAATTGATGATTTGTGATTGATGGTTGCCCCTGCGCCCCTCTGCGGTCTCTGCGGTTAAGCACCAGTTGTCAGTTGAGAGTTCCCGGTTCCCGGTAAGACAAAGTCAACTACGGCCTGCGGCCTGATGCTTCCGACAGGTAACCGATCCTGTCCTTCGGCGGGGTCTCCGGCGGCTCCATCAGGGCACGAATCGCCTCAAAGACCATTTTGAAACGGGCATCGTATTTCTTCTCCAGCCGCGTGATCTTGCGTGCGAGTTCGGCATGAGAGGCAAGAATCCGGCGGAGTCTGGAGAAAGCCCGCATGATCTCGATATTCACCTGGACCGCTCTCGGACTGTTCAGAACACTGGAGAGCATCGCCACGCCGTGCTCCGTGAAGGCGTAAGGCCGGTATCGTCGGCCACCTCGGCCGGGCGTCTTTGAGATCACAAATTGTGATCTCAAAAAGGCATCTTCCTCGACCGAAAGCTGGAACATGAAGTCATCAGGAAAGCGCGCGAGGTTTCTCTTGACTGCCTGGATGAGGACCCGAGTCTCAACGGCGTAGAGTTCTGCCAGGTCCGAATCCAGCATCACCTTCTCGCCCCGAATCAAGAGGATATGCCGCTCGATTCGTTCGGTCGGCACCAAGGCGGTGGTGGTCTTACGTTTCGCTGCCAATCAGGGCTCCTTTCGTTCCTCGAATCGTCCGCGGATTCGGCAGAATCCTACCGCCTATCATCGGCCGGAGCAAGAGGAATCCGAACGGAAGAAAGCAGCGGAGAGTAGGAATCGAGTGTCAGGGATCAGCTATGATCTGCGGCCTCCCGTCTCCGTCCTGCTGCCGCCGTCCGTTCTCTGTCCTAAGATTTCTTGGCGGCGTGTCATTACTCCCGGCGGGACAAGGGTTTAGGAAACAACAAAATGATGGCACTTTGTTGAGATTTTCTGTTGACACTTGTTGATGGTATTTATACCATATTTATCAGGCTGCCCGTGTGGGGCAGTAAATTATCAATCATCAATTCTGGAGGGGTTCCTCAGAGCCAGAGACGCACAAGTCCCCGCTGTTCAAATCTTGGTTTCTCGCGTAGAGACGCCGGGACGCTGGGTAGGAAAGACCAGCGTGGTCCGGTTGATCTCTGCGCCTCGGCGCGAGGTGAGTCTTCGGGTTGCGGCCGGAGGCCGCTTCGGCGAAACAAAGCCAAAAGGCGGTAGTCGGTTGTACAAACAAAGCCAATTTGCGCGGCACCGGCCCGGAATGGAGCTGGCCGGCAGTGCCCCAAGTACTGTCGCCATCGGGGATAAGCGTGCCAAACAAAGCCAATTTGCCAAGGTTCGGAAGGCTCACCACTGAGACATCGAGGTCACAGAGACGATCCAAGTCGATGAAAAACGGCTTCGGCTCCATCCTCCGTGTACTCAGAGCCTCGGTGGTGAAGATTCGTGCAGAACGAAGCCAATTTTCCCGCTACGGGCAGCCGAACGGTACAGTGTCAGGCACTCCACGGCCCAGCACAGGTCTTCTCGATGTTGGGAAATACTGGCGTTGCGCCGAATACGTGGGTACGATGACACGTCACGATAGGCACGGACGCCGTCCGCAGCGTCACAAGGAAAAAGCCTGATTGGAGAGTTTTGGGAGTACGACTATGAGAGATCTGGAACGGATGAACGAACAACGAATGATGTCCCGCCGGGAGCTGTTGGGCAGTGCGGCGGCCGTCGCGGCCTTTACGATTGTGCCGAGTCACGTCCTGAGGTCCGCTGGCGCCAAGCCGAATTCTGTTTTCGACGGCGTACGCATCGGAACGATCACGTACAGCTACCGTGGCGTCGAAAGTACCGCCCAGGGTACGCTGCAAGCGATCCTCAAGAGCGGGATCAGCGAGGTCGAGCTGATGAGCGGGCCGGTGGATGATTATGTCGGCCTGGCGGGCGGGGCCGGAGGTGGCCCACGCGGCGGCAAGGGTAAAGGCAAAGGCAAAGGGGCCCCGAAGTCCGAGCAGGAAAAGGGAGCGGCCCGGCCCTCGCAAGAGGACCAGCGCCAGCGGCGTTTGGCGGTCCCCATGGCGAAGTACGAGGCCCTCCGCAAGATGTACAACGACGCGGGCGTCAACATCCACATCGTCAAGTACGACAACATCGGCGCGGAGAGCATGACGGACGAAGAGATCGACAACTGCTTCCAGGCCACCAAGGCGCTGGGGGCCGTCGGCATCACCCGTGAGTTGTCGGACCCGATCGCCAAGAGGCTCGGGCCCTTTGCCGACAAGCACAAGATCTGGATCGGCTTCCATAACCATACGCAACTCAAGCCCACGACGTACGATGAAGGCGTTCTGTCTTACGGCAAGTACATCGGTATCAACTTCGACGTTGGCCACTATCTCACCGGCACGGGCCAATCGCCGATTCCGTTCATCGAGAAGTATCGGGAGCGGATCGTCAGCCTGCACCTGAAGGACAGGACCAAGGCGGGCGGGAACCTGCCCTGGGGCGAGGGCGAGACGCCGCTCGAGGAAATCCTCCAGTTGATGCGCAAGAACAAGTGGACGTTCCCCGCCGACATCGAGCTGGAATACCAGATTCCGGAAGGCTCGAACGCCGTGGCGGAAGTGGCCAAGTGCGTTCAATACTGCAAGAACGCCCTGGCCTGAGCAGCTCCAGTTCGGAGTACCGCCTTTAGGCGGTTTGGATTGTCTTACCCGGCTAAAGCCGGTACTCCAAACCGTACTCCGAACGGCCTGCTCCTACGGCCTCGCGGTCGAGCGGGCGTGGCGTGCTTCGAGACCGGCGTTGACCTCCGTCATCCTCCGGACCAGAACGTCCCAGGGCCGATCCTCGATCGTGACTAAGCCGTAGTTCGAGTTTTCGCCGTCGAAGCGGCCTTCCTTCGGCTCGTCGGCGTGCTCGAACCAGTGGAACCCGACCATAAAGGGCAGGTCGATCAGTCCCTGGACATAACGGGTGAACCCATCGGCGCGGTCCGCCTGCGTGGCGACCGGACGCCCCGCGCCTTTGGTGTTCGGAAGGCTGGAGTCCATCGCCTTGAAACTGAACTCGGTCAGCATCATGGGCCGGCCGGCTAGGCGGTGGATATTCTGGAGCGTCTCCACGGGCGTGGTCTGCCCGTAGTTGTTGAAACTCACCACGTCCACGGAATCTCGCAGGCCCCGGAGGACCGGATCGGGCGCTTGGCCTGCAAAGCGGCAACCGAGGACCAGGTGATTCGGGTCCGCCTTGCGGATGGCGCTCTTGCAGGTTGCGAAGTAGCGTCGCGCCACGGCTTCCTGCCACGCGGCCTGATCCTGGCGGGCCGCATCCCCGCCGATCTGCTCACGGCCGGTCAATTGATCCCAACCCGTGATACTCGTCCCCCACGCCCGATTGACCGCGGCGATGTCGCGGTGTCTCTGTTGCAGAAACTCCAGAGCGGCTTTCCTGCCTGCCGCACCTTCGGGGAAGCGCAGATACTCCTCCAGCAGGCTCTGTTTTCCGCGCCAATCGGCTCCCCAGCGCAGCTCGTTGTCGGTGAAATAGCCCAGCAGCCAGGGATCCTTGGCGTGTGGTCCGCACAACTGTTGGCACGCGGCTTCCATCTTCTTCTCGAAATCCTCGGAGAAGAAATCGCCGACTGAGCCCTTGAGCCAGTCTGCCCCGGCCCGCGTGGCCAGACCCAGGTTGACCGTGTACGGCATGTTCTGGTCGAAGGTGCTGGGGCTGGACCAAGCCCCCAACGTGTTGAACCCCCAGCCGCGCAGCCGCTCGACGACGGCCTTGGCCCAGGCCTCCTGCGAACCGTACTTGCTTTGCACCGCACGCTCGTAAGGCGAATAGCCAAGCTGGGGCGCGTTGTCGGCGACGAAGTTGACGTGGTTGACGCCCTTGGAGAGGAAGGCGTTGCCCTCGGGGGTCACCAGCCACCAGATCCCGTCTCGTTCGGCGACGTGAAAGAAGCCGGTGGCCTCGAACCGCAAACGGTTCCAGCCGCCGTAACGGTCTCGATCGGTCGAGCCGGCGGGAGTTTGAGCCAACAAGGCGGGAGATACCAGGCAACTCAAGGTCAAGTACAGGAACGTTACGAATCTCATGGCTTATTGTCCTCCTTTCGCTGCGTCGTGAACCACGGGTACGCGCCACGGGTGTGCATAGGGTCCTATCTGGGCCAACGGAATCGGCTCGAAGAGCAGGGATTTGAGACGAAGATCGTTGCGCCCGAGTCCGTCCTGCGAGGCCGCCTGCAGATCAAAGGACTGACTTGTCGAGGCGTTGAGTGCCGTTTGTTCTACACCACCGTCCCGCAGGAAGACGCTCGGACAACGGACGAAGAGATTACGGCTGATGAGATTCACGTCCGCCTCCATCTTGAGGCCGGCCAGCGCGGGGTAGCGGCTTGCATACGGGTCTTCACCGGCCTGCCGGAGGAATCGTTGGGTGGCTTCGAGCCAGCGTTTGGGGCCCCAGCGAGTGAAGCTGATCCCGGCTTGGCAATCGACGAAGAGGTTGTTGTCGACGAGGTTCTCCTTGCCGCCGTGGATCTGGACGCCGCCGAAGAGGACGGTGCCGCACCGTTCGAAGATGTTCCCATGGACCGTGACGCCCGAGATCATGTCATCCAACCGGACGCCGGCCGCGCCGTTATGCGTGC
>Ga0315289_10002336_pt1 | contig 29155 bp, 15 predicted proteins | sample YL17G11_40_MG_FD_203452 | JGI IMG/M metagenome (GOLD analysis project Ga0315289, IMG submission 203452) | Sediment microbial communities from Yellowstone Lake, YNP, Wyoming, USA - YL17G11_40 | ecosystem: Environmental > Aquatic > Freshwater > Lake > Sediment | place: USA: Wyoming | collected... | reverse complement strand
GACCGCCGTATCTCGTCCTGAAGACCCAGGACGACATTGGGGGCATCGACAATGCTGAGAGGTCTCATATCACTATGAGACCACATTTCCGCGTCATGCGCAATTACTTATGACGCTGCGTTTAGTAACTACCGTCCTGCTGGCCCGCTGTTTCCTGCGGCGCGAATCCGGGACGGGACGACTCGCTAGAACGGCCATCGCTGCGCGTAGCAGGCGCGCCATTGGATCGCCCGCCCCCTGGAGGGCTTGACTTACCTCATCCCGGCCGCCATCCGTCACAAAGCGATTCTGGCCCGAGATTGTTCCGGCGCCCCTGCCACCGCTGGCCGGATGGGGCGCCAGCCGAAGCGGCCGGTCGGTGGGACTCCAAGCAGAATCTCACCATGCGGATGCAGATGCGTCGGTCCACGCGGCTGACAAACGCCTTTTCCGGCTCGCCGGAACTGCCAAACCCGCTTGATTCGATGCAAAACCGGAAACGCCCCCCCGGGGTACACCCTTAGAATCTCCCCCGGCCCCTCTTGCGTCAGTGGCCTGTTCGAGCGCCTTAATTTTAAGGGTTTTCCACCGCTTGCGAGGGGGGTTGGCCTCCAGCCGTCGCTGCTGTGCCAGTGGCAGAAGCAGTGCTTTCAAAACGGCGCCGCAATTCGCTTGGGTCTTGATGTAGCATAGTGCCCGGCAAATGCTCCCCGCAACATTTTCGCCGACAGTTGCCGCTGCGCCCGCAATGCCGGGCGCACAGGCGAAACCCAATGTGAAACCGGGAATCGATCTGTTCAGCCTTCGAAGTCAGAGCCGGACGCCGTTTCAGTTCCTCGACTACTGCGCGAAGTGGAAGGCAAAGGTGGTCCACTTCTCCGAGATCCGCTTCATCGGGAGCCTGGAACCGGAAAACCTGAAGGCCGTCCGGGCGCACGCCGAGAAGCTCGGAATCGAAATCGAGCTGGGCATGACCTCCATCTGCCCGACGTCAAGATCGTTCGACGCCGGCCAGGGCCCCGCCGAAGAGCAATTGAGCCGGATGGTAGACGCGGCCGTTCTGGTGGGCTCCAAGATCGTGCGCGCTGTTCTGGGCAGGGGGAACGACCGCACAGGCCCAATCCCGATCGAGGGCCACATCGAAAACACGGTGAAGGTCCTGCGCGCTGTGCGCTCGAAGGCAGTCGACAGCAACGTGAAGATCGCGATCGAGAACCACGCCGGCGACATGCAGGCCCGCGAGTTGAAGATGCTCATCGAAAACGCGGGAAAGGACTTTGTGGGCGCCTGTATCGACTCGGGCAATCCGCTCTGGGCCATCGAAGATCCGCACCTGACGCTCGAAGTTCTGCACCCTTACGTGCTTACCAGTCACGTCCGCGACAGCTATCTGTGGCCCGTGCCTGAGGGAGCAGCCGTCTGCTGGGTTCGGATGGGCGAGGGCAACGTGGATATCGATGGCTGGGTCCGAAAGTATGCCGAACTGTGCCCCGGCCGCGCGCTGTCGCTCGAGGTACTGGTATACGGTCCCAGGATTTGCGCCTACAAGAAGCCTGAGTTCTGGGATGGCTTCCGCCATACGCCGGCCTGGGAGTTCGTGCGCTTTGAAAAACTGGTGGAGGCCGGGAAGCCGCGGCCGCCCCAGCCCGAAGTTCCGAAGGAGCAGGCGGCACAGTGCGAGCGCGAAAATCTGGAAGCGAGTCTCCGCTATGCGCATCAGCTATTGCAGATATGAGAGCTAACCAAACACTCTGTCATGACCGGTTTATCAGGCTTGTCTCGTACAGGAAAGCAAGAGAAGGCAGAGTGGACGGTTTATTTTGAGACGCCTGTTGGTGCGGCTGATCTGGCCTGAGGAATCGGCCGGATTACGCCCAGTTCTCCGACCAGCCAAAGCACGAATCCAAAGGCGATCAGATCCAGCAGGCCGTAAATCGGGAACAGCGGTCCATAGGAAAATCTCTGCACGACCCACCCAGTGCCCAGTTGCGTAAGGATGCCCGCGACGCCGCCGAGAGTGCCGCCCAGGCCCGAGATTGTGCCCACCACGCGTTTCGGGAACACTTCCGCGGGGATCGTAATGTTGCTCCACGCGCTGTGTCCGAACATAATCGCGGCGATGCACGCGACGACCACAACCGGACTATCCACGCGCAACAAGGCTAAGTAGCAGACCAGCATGAACACGGAATCCACCAGCATGGTGGTCTTGCGCGCGCGGTTGACAGACCAGCCACGCTTCACCAGCTTGTAGGGCAGCGCCCCACCGAACACCGCGCCGACCGAAGAGGCCAGATATGGAATCCAGACATAAAACCCCAAAGCCGCGAGCGAGAACCCGTGCTTATCCTGCAGGTACTTTGGAATCCAGAAGAAGAGAAAGTATGTGACCGGATCTGTGAATACCCGGACGGCAACGCAACCCCAGGTCTCGCGCATGCGCATTAATGTGCGCAATGGAACGGAACCCCCGGATTCCGTTTCCCCAACGTCCCCCTCCAGAATCAGTGCGCGCTCCGCGTCGCTTAGCCTGGGGTGTTTGGCCGGCGATTCGTAGAGCTTAGCCCAGAGAAGCACCCAGAAGAAACCGAGGGCCCCGGTAACGACGAAGGCCTGCCGCCACCCAAAATGCAGGGCCACTACCGAAACCAGGGGAGCCGCGATGGCCCCGCCCAAAGCCGCGCCGCTGTTGAACAAGCCCATGCCAAAGGCCCGCTCGCGCATGGGAAACCACTCGGCCACCGCCTTCACGCAAGCGGGCCAATTGGCGGACTCGAATACCCCGAGCAGGAAGCGAAATGCCGAAAGCTGCAGCGCGCCCCTGGCCAGCCCGTGCAGCATGTTCGCCACCGACCAGCCGGAAACCGCAATCGTCAAGCCCCGTCGTGATCCAAGACGGTCGACAATTCGACCGCTGACCAGGTACATGACCGTGTAGCTGAGGAGAAAAGAGGACGTGATCCAGGAGTACTGGACGACCGTCAGCCCCAAGTCGCGCTGGATGGTGTTTGCTAATACGGAAAGCGCCTGCCGGTCGAGATAATTCAGCGTCGTGGCCAGACAAAGCAGGCCAGCGACGTACCACCGCAGATTGGAAATTGGTCGAGGCATCGGCATCCGGCCCGTTCCGTCTAACCCGCAGGCCGCAGATTGCGCAGATTCGCGCGCATTCGAATCTGTTCAATCTGCGTCATCCGCGGCTGCATTGTGCGAATCAGAATGCGTACCTCAATCCGATTTCGACGCTACGGGGGTAATTGAGCGGTGTGGTCGGCACCACCCCGAACAGCGGCGACGTTGGTGAGGTATTCGGAAAATCAAAAATGGGCGTGTTACTCACGTTGAACGCTGTTGCCTTGAACTGAAACTTGTGCCCCTCCTTGATGCGAAAATCACGGATCAACGTCAGGTCCACCTGCGGTGCGCTGTGCCGCCGGATATTTGGGCTCCGAAGCGGTGTGACACGCAGCGTATCCGCGGGCCTCTGGCCCCAAATGCTCGGTGAGGTGTTAAACCAGTGACTCATGGTTTGGCCGCTCTCCAGCTTCGGGTTGCCGTAGAGGTAGTAGTCGGGGTAGCTCATGGGCGGCCCAGACTGAGTCACGCTGCTCCAGCTTAGCTCCCACCCGCCGATCAGGTGTGAGAGAAAGCCGCGGTTGAGCCACTTCTGTTGGGGGCCGATGGGAAAATTGTAGAGCCCACTGAGCACCAGCCTCTGCGGGCGATCGTAGGAGGTGAGATCGCGATCGAGGTTCGCATCCTGGGGATTGAGATAGGACATGGCCTCCATCGCCTTCGACATCGTGTAGGAAGCAAGAAGCGAAAAGCCGCGGTTGAACCGCCGCTCCACCTTGAACGCGGCCGAGTTGTACCAGCTCGAGCCCAAGCTCAAACCGTTTTGGGTGACGCCGTTGTATTGCGGATAGGGCGCGAGCAAGTTGCGGCGCTGGATGGTGGACTGCGCGCCCCGCGAGGTCGTCACCGGCAGCACGCCGTAGAAAGGATTCGGCACGCTCGCCGACAGGTAAGGCGTTCCCAGCGCGAGCTGCTCCTTGGTGAGATAGCTCAGACTCCTGTTCACCTGCAATTCGGTGGTCTGGCTGCCGACGTAAGTCGCCTCGACCAGCAGACCCCGGACCAACTCGTACTGGAAGCCGGCCGAGTATTGCCACATGTGGGGAATCCGCTCCTCGACGTTGCGGAAGCTGACTGTGTTGCCCACTTGCGTGGCCAATCCCAGACTGGCGCCTAAAGGCGGGATCAAGCCGTTGGGGAAGGGATTCGAGAGGACCTGGAACGGCAGATAGCCCGGCGTACTGGTCACCGTGGTGGTGCTCTGGCTGAATCCCGTCTGGCCAGGCGTATCCATGGTGGGGAGGTAGTAGCGGCCGATGCCGCCCCGGAACACCAGTGGTTTGGATTCGAACATCTTGTAGGCGAGGCCGAAGCGGGGCTGGATGTTGTTCTTGTCGGGGTTGTAGGCGCCGCGGGGCTGGCCGCCAACGCCCGCGAACAGCAGGCCGCCGCGCAGGTCGTACCCGGGTACCTGGTAGGGGCTCTTGGCGTTGAAGTCGAAGCCGCGGAGCTGCCGGTTGTATCGCTCCACCATCGGCGACTCAGAGTCCCACCGCAGACCGAGGTTCAGCGTGAGCCGCCGGCTCACCTGCCAGTCATCATGGAAGAACACCACCGGATACCGCCAGCTCTGGTAGGGGGTATTGTTAAGCGTCACCGTGCCGCTGCTCATGTCGCCGAGCAGGAATGAAGCGATGGCATTGCCGGCATTCGCATCCGTGACCTGCGGGTTGGAACTCGTCCAGCTCCGGGTGAACTGGTAGTTGCCGGCCGCATTGTCGCGGTAGAACACCGCGTGACGCATGATGCGATACTCGCTTCCGAACTTCATCGAATGCGTGCCATGCGCCTTCAGGAGGGTGCCTTGGAAGACGATGGTGTCGCTGGGTTCGTCGCCGTAGGAGCCTTGGCCGGCCTGCAGATAGTTCTCGAATCCGAACACCGGATAGATGTTCGGCATCTGTAACTGGCTCTGCAGGCTTTTCGGGAAGCCTAAGCCGGACACATCGATCGACTTGAAATAGTAAAGATTCTGGAGCACGCGAGTCACACCGAGGCGGGCGTTCAGCACCGTGGTGGGGTTCAGGGTCCCCGTGAGGTCCAATGCCCCCGTACTCGCACCGCGGCCCTGGTAGAGCACCTTGCTGGCTGGGGTCCCCCAGGCCCAGTAGTCGAGCGTGTTGTTCCTCATCTCGCGGCTCCAGCGGCCGAACATTCTCCACGTGGGGTCAAAGGCGTGATCGACTCGTCCGATCAGATTCTGAAAATGATTCACCTCGAACGCGTTGGCGAACCAGTTGTTCATGTGGGTGATTGGATCGCCGGGCTGGTTCGGCAGCGGGATGTCCTTGAGGACGTTCAGAGCGATCGGCTCCATGCGGTTCTGGGGTATCTGGTTGCCCGCGAACGGCGTACGGATGTATTGCAGGTTCGACAGGGTGACCGATCTCGTCGGGTCGAAGGCCGGGTTGGCGCGGATCGAGAGGGGGTCGTAGATCGTGTACAGCCTTCCCGCGGACGTGAAAGTCTGAGAGAAATCCCCCTTCTTCTGTTCGGCGGTGGGCACGGCGCCCCAAGCGGGACGCGGCGCCGGCTCGCGATACCGTTCCAGGGCGAACATGAAGAACGTTCGGTCCTTGCCGTTGTAGACCTTCGGGAGCAGCACGGGGCCATCGAGCTCAAACCCGTATTGATCCACAACGTGATCGACCCGGGGCGCGCCGGCGGCGTTGTTGGCAAAGCTGTTGGCTTCCAGGTCGGTGCGCCGCAGGTACTCGTAGATGGCGCCATGGAAGCGGTTGGTGCCCGATTTCACCGACAGGTTCGCCACCCCACCCCCGGTTCTGCCATACTGCGAGTCGTAGGTATTGGTCTGGACTTTCATCTCCTGGGTCGCCTCGATCGGCGGAGTGTAGCCGACATACACGATCCCGGTATCGATGTTCGAGTTATTGGCGACCCCATCGAGCTGGAACTCGTTCGACCCGTTGCGGCCACCGTTGATCGTGTACTGGCTGCCCTCGCCGAAGGGCCGCGTCCAGATCATGCTTCCGTTATAGACGGCGCCGGCCGCAAGCTGCATGAACACGTAAGGGTTTCTGCCATTGATCGGCAGATCCGTGACCTTGCGGTTGTCGACGATCTCCCCCCGGTTGCTGCTGGCTGTTTCCAACAGCGGCGCTTCTGCCGTCACCGTCACGCGGTCGGAAACCTGGCCGACCTGCAGCTCCACGTCCACACGGGTGCGGTCGTTCAACCGGAGCTCGATGGGGCTGCGCTCGAATGTCCTGAAACCCAGATGTTCCACCTGGATCGCGTAGCGGCCCGGAAGCAGCAGCGGGATCACGTAGCTGCCGTCGTTATTGGTTTTCGATACCGTCCGCACAGACGTCTCGAGATTAATAGCCGTGACCGTAGCCCCCGGCACTGTTGCCCCTGTAGGGTCGGTAACCACTCCAAGTAAAGTCGCCCGGTACTCTTGGGCGTTCAGCAAGAGGGGTACAAACAGCAGGACGAACAAAGCTCGTGCGCGCATATTACCTCCCCGCTCCTGGTTATGATCCCGATCACGGAGAACTGTGCAGATGAGCCATCTCGACCGCCGTCAGAAGCTCATCGCGTTGCTTCCCACCAGCCGGATTCCGGCCGGCCCGGCGTCACACCGAGGCCGCTCCCGATCGCCGGTGTTCCGGCGTGTCCTTACACGAATCTGTAAACGCCCGGAACCGCAAGCGGGGGTGTTTCCATCCTCTGCTTCATGTCGAAGGTCTTCGGCATCAGATCCTGCTGCGAGGCCATGATCTGGTCCCAGGTGATTTCCAGCCCGGAATAGGCCGATTCCCGCGCCATGATGGCCGTCAAGGTGCTCTCGGCCACGACCATGCCCTGGTTGATGTAAGACCGCTCGCCCCGTATGCTCTTGACCATGTCAACGTGTTCCTGCACGTACGGCTTCCGCAACCACATGTTGAACTGCCCTTTCGACGGCCCCAAGTCGCAGCAATTGCTGCGGCCCTTGGTGCCCACCACCATGTCGTCGCGCGGCGCGGCGGAGCCGGTCGGATACTGCCGGGAAGAGCTGCTCATGTGGACTCCGTTCGCGTAGACAAAGTCGGCGTTCATGTGATCGTAAATATTGCCGTAGACTTCCTGGCGCGGGCGCCAGGCCGCGCCACCGGAAGCCACCACCTTCGCCGGGTGAGTCCCCATCACCCAGTTGATCGTGTCCAGGCTATGGAAGTGCTGTTCGACCATGTGATCGCCGCAGATCCAGACAAACGGATACCAGGAGCGGTGTTGGAACTCCATGTCGCCCCACTCTGGGGGGCGCACCGGCACCCGGAGCCGCACGATATCCCAAAACCGGGCATAGGTGGCCACCACCTCGCCAATCACGCCGCTGCGGATCTTTTCGACGGTTTCGGTGTATTCGTCGAACCAGCGCCGCTGCGCCCCCGACATCACCGTCAGCTTCAATTGCTCCGCCTTCCTGACCGTGGCTATGAAACGCCGAGCGCCCACCGGATCTGTGGCAATAGGCTTTTCAGCAAACACGTGCTTCCGTGCTTCTATGGCCGCCTCGAAGTGCATGGGACGGTAGGCCGGCGGCGTGCACAGCATCACAATATCGATATCGGAGGCGATTACCTTCTTGTAAGCGTCGAACCCCACAAATCGGTGCTCGGGGTCAACCTTGACCTTGTCCTGGATGCCGGGATTCGTTTTTACGTCATTCAACTGCTTGAGCGATGTTTCGATTTGGTCCTGGAAGACATCGCCCATGGCTACCAGCCTGACGTTCTCGTTGCCGGTGAGGAAATCGGAGGCGGCCGCCGTGCCGCGCCGTCCACAGCCCACCAGCCCAGCCTTCAGCATTTCCTTCCCCGCGCCCCTCACCAGTTCCGGCTTGATGATGAGGAATGCAGAGGCGCCGGAGGCCTTCAGAAAATCCCGCCTACTTGCAGAAGATTGTTCCATTGGTTTCCACCCCCAAGCGTTTAGTGAACTGTGCCTCCAACCTAAAGCTCTGTGGGCCGTGTGCACATAGTGCAGATGCTTGGCACAGTCCACGCATTTGGTATCCGAAACCGAAATGGCTGTCAAGAGAAAAGTGGGCCGGAGCGGTGGCCCGAACCCGCATTCTTGGCGGGACGGGAGGCGCCAACCGCCCACCCCGTTGATGAATGGTCCTGTTGCAGGAGGGCGCTGGTCCGGCGCCGCCCGCTGACCGCTCGTGGGGCTCTGACGTGCCTCCTCAGAACACGTAGCGGAAGCCCAGCTCGATGCTGCGCGGCAGGTTGATCTGAGTAACCGGCACCACTCCGAATAGGGGCGATGTGGGGGTGGTGTTCGGGAAATCTAAGATCGGCGTGTTCGACACGTTGAACGCCGACGCTTTGAATTGCAGCTTCTGGCGCTCGGTGATTCGGAAATCGCGAATCAGCACGGTGCTGATCTGCGGCGCGGAATGGCGGCGGATGTTGGGGCTGCGCAGCTTCGCCGTCCGCAGCGTATCGGGCGGCCGCTGCACCCAGATCGTCTTCGAAGTGTCGAACCAGTGGTTCAACGTTTGCCCGCTTTTCAGCTTAGGGTCGCCGTAGATGTAGTAATCGGGCAACGACATCGGTTTGCCCGACTGAATGATCCCCATCCAACTGGCCTGCCAGCCTCCGATCAGCTTGGTCGCCAGCCCCGAGTTAGCCCACCTCTTTTTCGGGCCGATGGGCAGCTCATACAAACCGCTGAGCGCCAGCCGCTGCGGGACGTCATAGGACACCAGCTCTCGCGAAGGTTTCGCGTCCGAGGCGTTGAGGAAGGAGACCGCCTGCATGTTCTTCGAATTGGTGTAGGAAACCAAGAAGTTCAGCCCCTGTTTGAAGCGCCGCTCCACCTTCAACTGGAAGGAGTTGTACCAATTCTGGCCGATGCTGATGCTGTTCATGGTCAGGGCGCCGTACTGAGGGTAGGGCAGCAGCAGTTGGCGCCGCTGGATGTTGGCTTGCGCGCCGAGCGACGGGACGATGTTGTACATAGGGTTGGGAACCGACTGATTCAGGTACACGGTGCCCAGCGCCAGTTGCTCGGGCGTCAGAAAGTTGATGTTTTTGCTGCTCCCAATCTGGTTGGTCTGGCTGCCTACATAGGCCAGGTCCACCAGCAGGCCGGGCCGCAATTCGTACTGGAAGCCGGCCGAGTATTGCCAGACATTGGGCCTCTGGCGTAGCGCATCATTAAAGCTGAGAGCGCCCCCAACGCCCGTGGCCAAGCCGAGCGCCGCTCCCGGCGCCTGCTTCACGCCGGTGGGCAAGGGATCTGAGAGTAGCCAATAGGGGAGAAACCCGGCCGTGCTCGTTTGGGCGGTAGTGGTTTGGGAAAAGCCAGTGCCGGTGCCGTAATCGGTGGTGCCCAGGTAGGAGAGGCCGAAGCCGCCGCGAAATACCAAGGGTTTCGAGCTGAGCACCTTGTAAGCCACCCCGAAGCGCGGCTGGAAGTTGTTGCGGTTCGGGTCAAACGCGCTGCGCGGCTGGCCGTCCGTGCCGGCAAACAACAGGCCGCCGCGCAGATCCAGTCCTGGCACCTGGTAGGGACTCTTGGCGTTGAAGTCAAATCCCCGGTTCTGGCGGTTGTGGCGCTCCACGGGCGGCGACTCGTAGTCCCACCGCAGCCCCATATTGAGCGTCAGGCGCCGGCTCACCTGCCAGTCGTGCTGCAGGAAGGCCACCGGGAAGCGCCAGCTCAGATAGGTGGGATTGCCTACCTGAATGTTGGCGTAGCTCATGTATCCCATCAAGAACGAAGCGATGGCGTTGCCGGAGTTGGGATCGCTGACCGAAGGGGCCATGGCGGTCCAGTCGCGCGTAAAACTGAACGAGCCGCTGTTGCCGTAATCGATACTGGCGTAATGGATCAGCCGAAACTCGGCGCCGAATTTCAGCGAGTGGGTCCCGTGCATCTTCAGGACCGTGCCCTGCGCCGTCCACGTATCGTAAGCGGTATCAGGGATCGTGGCGATGCCGTTGCGGTTCGAGGTGTAGTTTTCCCAAGTGAAGGCCGGGTAAGTATTCGGCCTTGGCACCTGGCTTACGAACGTCTTCGGAAAACCCACCGCGACAAGGTCCACATAACCATACTCATACACCGTGGTATAGCGGTTGAAGCCGAGACGAGCGCTCAGCACGGTCCGCGGGCTCAGGGTGGCGGTGGCATCGAAGGCGGCGCTGTCGGTCCTCCATAGCCCGCGGCGCTTGGAACCGGCCGGCGTCGTCCAACCATTGGGGTTGGGCATCTTCCCGTAGTCGCGCAGCCCGTGGCTCCAACGCCCGTAGATCTTCAGCGAGTCGCTGATGGTGTGATCAAGCCGAGCAAGCAAGTTCTGGTAACTGGTGTCTTCCGTGACATCGCCGGCGACGAAGTTGTTGGCGCCGGACGGAGCGTCGCCGGGCCGATTCGGCAACGGGATGTCCTGCAGGACGTGCAGCGCCACCGGATCCATCCGCGCCCGCGGCACCTGGTTGTTGGCGAAGGGCAGCCGCAGGTATTGCGGGTTGGAAAGCGAAACGGCTCTGGTCCGGTCGAAAGCTGGGTTCGGGTAGATCGTCAGGGGATCGTAAACGGTGTAGAGCTTCCCGGCGGAAGTGAACGTCTTGGAAAAATCGCCGTTGCGCTGCTCGGCGGTCGGGACCGTACTCACCGCAGGTTGCGGTTGTGAGTCGCGGTCGCGCTCCAGGGCGAACATGAAGAAACTACGGTCTTTCCCACGATACACCTTCGGGATCGTCACCGGACCATCGAGCTCGAAGCCATATTGATCCATGGCGTGCTGGGCCCGGGGCGTGCCGGTGGCGTTGTTGGCGAAGGGGTTGGCGTCCGACCAGGAGCGCCGCAGCCTCTCGAAAATCGCGCCGTGGAACCGGTTAGTGCCCGACTTAACCGTCAGGTTCATCACCCCTCCGCCGGTCCGCCCGTACTGTGCATCGTAGGTGTTGGTCTGGATCTTGAACTGCTGCGTGGCTTCCACCGGCGGGATGTAACCCACGATAAAGGCGGCGTTGGCAGCGGCGGCGTTGTTGGACACGCCGTCGATCTGGAACTCGTTGGAGTTGCTGAGGCCACCATTGACCGAGTAGCTGCTGCCTTCGCCCCAGGGCCGCGTGTACCTCAACTCGCCGGTGTAAGATGCCCCGGGCGACAACTCCATCAGCACCAGCACGTTGCCGCCGTTCAGCGGCATATCGGTGATCTGCCGGTTCCCGATCACCTGTCCCCGGTCGGCGTTGCCCTGCTCCAGCAGCGGTGCTTCCGCGGTCACCGTGATGCGCTCGGAAACCTCCCCAACCTCCAGCACGACATCCAGCCGCGTACGGTCGTTGACGCGCAGCTCAACCGGGGTGCGCTCGAACGTTTTGAAACCAGTGTGCTCCACCCGCAGGCGATAGGTGCCGGGCGGAAGATAGGGAACCAGGTAGTTGCCCTCGCCGTTGGACTCGGTCGCCGATCGCACCTCGGTTTCCGTGTTGATCACCAGCACCTTGGCGCCGGCCACCCTGGCGCCCGTCACATCGGTGATCAGGCCCAGCAACGTGGCCCGGTATTCCTGGGCGTATCCCGAAGCCACCGCGATCAGCAAAGTTGCGACACAAACGCGAACCGAACTCATAACAGCCTCCTGCAGTCCAATTCTGACGGGTTGTCTCCCGCGCTTCCGCTCACCCCTGCCTTGTCTGCAAAAACCGGCCCCACCAGAATGTAGCGATAATCAGCGCTTCGGGTGACAAGATAAACCGGCTTCCTTGCGGATAATCGGAATCAGAGGCCCAATCATGTCTGCGAACCATATCACCGCTTCACCCGCACCCGCGAAGAACTTCTTGCCCACCGTTGCCGGCGGGTGGACAATGCCCCTCGACGGTCGATTGTTGACCGCCATCAAAGAGGGTTGGTGCTCTGAAACTGATTTTTAACGTGCGATGCTTGTCAACAAAGCGGCCATTCGCGCTACATATAGGTGGATATGTAATGCGAGAGAATGGCGCTTGCGGCCACGAGCGGCTGCCGAAAAAACGTTGATTCGGCGGCCAAGGTACCAACCGTGCCGTCCGCCGCGGCGGATGAGGGAGCGGTCGTCCCGCCGGCAACCGCTCGCCTGCGCTCACGGCCCAGTTGCGGGTGCGGCGCTTTTTCATCGTTTGTGGGTGCCGCCGAGCGGCATTTGGGACTCTTATGAAACTCGCAAAAACCGCCCTGTCACTCGCTCTCTTGCTGGCTTGCTCGGCGATCGCACAACAGACGCGGAAGCCGCTGCCCGTGCCCGACATCCCGGGCTACCAGACGCTGAAAGGCGACTTCCACCTGCACACGGTTTTCTCCGACGGAGCCGTATGGCCGACCGTCCGCGTCGCCGAGGCTTGGCGCGACGGCCTGGATGTACTTGCGATCACCGACCACTTGGAATATGCCCGCTATAGGGACGACGTGAAGATCCAACCGGGCCGCGCCCATGCGATCACAAAGCCGGTCGCCGAGCAGATGGGATTGATCCTCGTGCCCGGAGCGGAAATCACGAAGAGCAGGCCAGAGCCGCCGGCACACTTCAACGCGCTGTTCGTCACCGACTGGGCGGTGATTAACAACCCCGACCTGATGCAGGCGCTCCGCGCGGCCAAGGCGCAGAACGCCTTCGTTCTCTGGAACCACCCCGGCTACCAGGTGCCGAAGGCCGACTGGTTTCCGAAAGTCGCCGCGGCTTACCAGGAGGGGCTGTTTTCCGGCATGGAGTTGGTGAATGGGCCCGATTTCTACCCGGAAGCTTACCCGTGGGTTGACGAGAGGAAGCTGACCATCTTTGCCTCCAGCGACGCGCACAACCCGATGAACCCGGACACCGGCAGTTCGCAGCGGCCGATTACGCTGGTATTTGTGCGTACACGCGACCTGGCGGGCGTACGCGAGGCGCTCGAGGCGCGTCGCACCGCCGCCTGGGCTAATGGCGAACTCTGGGGCGCCGAGGAGCACGTGCGCCCGCTGTTCGAGCGCGCCGTAACGATCGAGAACGCGGAATTGAGCACGCGGCCGGGCGGCGGCATCTTGCTGCGCCTGCGCAACTCCTCCGCGATCGCTTTCAAGTACCGGCTCAAGGGCCCCGCTTGGCTAACCAGCCGAGATACTGTGCTGGCACCCGAGGCCGTTTCGCTGCTCCGTGGCGCAGTGGCGAGCGCCGCGCCGGCCGGCGGCAACCGCATCGATGTGGAGATGGAAGTGACCAACGTGCATGTTGCTCCCGGCCGCACTCTGGCCGCTCGAATTCCCATCAGTCTGAACATAGCGGCGGCCAAATAGAGGCCGGATCAAGGAAGACGGCACAAAGGCGTCAAGGCTTGGCGCGGCAAAGCCGCAGCCCAATCGCATCCACGAACTCCCGGGAGCGGGCGGGAGGCGCGCCAAGCGAGGCCACGGAGCTTAGACGGAGCTATGATCCTTCGACTCATTACAGCCGCTGTATACCGCATCTTCTTGCTGTTGGCGTTAGCGGTGGCGCCCCTCTGCGCCCAGCACACCGCTGCCGCGCCTCCGGCCGGAAAGCTGACCGTGACGATACTGGAGCTGCGCTATCACGGGCTGGCCGTGGTCCTGCAAGCTCCCGCCGGCCGCACCTGGCTCTTGGATGCCGGCGAAAGGGGACGCTCGAGTTATGGCGACGCGCGGCAAACTATCGCGCCGTTCCTGGCCGCCAGGGACATTACCGAGCTGGCCGGCCTGTTGGTGAGCCATCCTCACGGGGACCATTTTGGTGGTGCACCATATATTTTGGAGAAGTTGAGAGTGAGGGAATTGATCGATGCAGGATATGACAACTTCGGGGGGGCCGAGCTGGAGGAGTACCGCGCCATCCGCCAGAAATACATCGACCGTCACGGGAAGCACGTGGTGGTCAAGGCGGGCGACAAACTGCGTTGGGATGAGGCGCTGCAGGTGGACGTGCTCTCCCCGCCCGAAGGGTTCATCCAGTCGCAGGCAACCTCGACCCGCCCCGGGCCGACGGATTACAACAACAACTCCATCGCAGTGCGAGTGCAACATGGCAAGAATGTATTTCTGTTCCCCGGGGACCTGGGAGGGCTGGGGCAAAACTACCTGCTCCACACCTACAGCGCGGACCGGCTGAAGGCCTCGGTCCTGGTGGCGGCACATCACGGCTTTGATTCCTATCCGAAGTTCGCGGCAGCGGTGAAACCGGAAGTCGTGGTGGTGTCGTGTCTGGACAACTACGCCAACAGCAAGCCCGGCTACCCAGGGCAGAGGGCGACCGAGGTGTTCGGCGCCGTCGGGGCAAAGGTCTATGTCACCCCTTGGCACGGCACGGTGCAGGTGACCAGCGACGGAGAGGCCTTCACCGTGAAAGCCACCCGGAGCAAGGGCGAAGGCGCCGCAGTGGAGCTCAAACGCGAGGATATACTTCTGTCGGGTTTCCACAGATCCGAGGAAGGGTTTCGTGAACCGCGCTGAAGCCGACGAACTGATCAATTCGCTACTCGAAGACTGGTACGCCTCTCTTGTCCGCTACGCGACGCGCGCCGGTGGTTCTCTCGCTGCCGCCCAAGACGTCGTTCAGGAGTCATTTCTGGTGCTGTATCGCGAGTTGCTCCAGGGCAGGAAGATCGAAAACCCAAGGGGCTGGACGCTCTGTGTCGTCCGGCGGGAACTGGTGCGGCGCTACCGGGAGCAGGCTCGTCACGGCGGCCCCTTCCAGCCGCTTTCCGGGCTCGCGGACCTCGCCGATCGTCGCGCGGAGGACCGTCTGCCGGAATGGCAGGACGATGATGTGACCCGGCTCTTTCGGGTTCTCACCCGGCGCGAGGAGGAAGTTCTTCTGCTGCGGCTGAAGTCATTGAAGTACCGCCAGATCGCCGCGCAGCTTGGAATCAGCCCGAACTCTGTAAAAACGCTTTTGGCCCGCGCTTTGAGGAAAATGCAGCGGGCGTCGTCAATTCGGCCGTCGGCACAGCAGTTACAGACGCGAGACGATGATGATGAACAAGGCATTCCAAAGACATTACAGTGACGACCTGCTGGTCGCCTATCTGGATGGCGAGCTTTCGCCATTCCGGCACAAGTCCGTGCACAAGCACCTGCGGGCTTGCTGGCAATGCCGTGCCAGATTGGATGAGCTGGAACAGCAGATTCTGGCCGTCACCAAGCTTGTGGAACGCGATCTGTTTCCAGGGCCGCAACGGATCGCCGAGGCCCGCGCAAATTTCTGGGCGCGGGCCGGCGCCGTCACCGAGAGCCGCGTGCCGCGAACGGGCACTCGCTTCCAATGGGTTCCTCTCCGGCCTGTCTGGGTCCTCGGTTCTCTCCTTATTCTCCTTGGCGTGGCCTGGATCTGGCTTCGTCCCAGGGACACGCTGCCGCCGCAGGCGGTCATGGCACGCGTCAAGCACGCTGAATCCGCATTGCTTCAAGGCGCGGTTCATCAGCAATTCCGGGTGGTGGCCGTTCAGGTGCGCCCCATCCAGCGACGCCGCGAGGGCCGGCTGGACGTCTGGTACGAGCCCGATCGAGATCGCTTCACCTCGCGCCTGCAAGACGACAGCGGGAAACTGAGACACGCGCTTTGGCGGCCGGCGCCAGGCAGACAGTACGTATACGACCCCGCAAGAAGCGCCGGCGCTGTCCTGGCTGCCAACGGTCCGCCTGAGCAGGTCTCGATGGACTGGTTCCTGCGTGATGGTTTGACCCTGGAAGACCTTGAGTACAACCTGATGAAGTGGCTCGAGAGCCGCCGCTGGAAGCCAATTTCCCTGGCCTCCGATTTCGCCATACTGGTTGACGATCAGGGCGCTGTGCTGGGCATGAAAACCTCGCCGGCGGAAGACGGCGGCCCGGGTCTGCGCTTGTTTGCCCGCAAGAGCCGGGGCGCCGCGATGGTGGAGTTTGCGATGGATGTGGACCGCCAGACGTACCGGTCGCGCCTCCAAAAAATACGGTATGAGGCGTCGGGCACGGTCCTGGAACTCCAACTGATCCCCCAATGGGTTCCAGTGCTGACGGCAGCGAACTTTGAGCCCGATGCATCCCTGCTGAAGCCCGCCCCGTTGCCTTTGACCTGGCCACCAAAACCCAAGCCCGTCACGCCAATCCTGTCCCGCAGCTTGTCCGCCGCTCTGGACACGAAGGCTCGCGAGATCAAGGCGCTGTATGCACTGCACCGCGTCCGGGCTTGCCTTGGCGAGCCAGTGGAAGTCGTGAGGGGCACGGACGGGACGCTGCTCGTTCGCGGCATAACCGGCACCGCGCGGCGGAAGCAACAACTGATCGACGCACTGGCAGAACTGGGCGGCTCAGCCGGACTGGGAATCGACATCAAAAGCACAGAGGAGGCCTTGCAGGAAGTCGGCCGAGAGAATCTCAACCTGACAACTCCCGGCCCGCGCACGACCCAGACCCCGATCAGCAAGGAACTCGAAAAGTACTTTGCCAGCGAAGGCCCGCTGGCCGCCCGGGCGGCGGAACGGTTTTCCGAGGACGCAGTTTCTCTGATCGAAGACCTAATGACCGAGGCATGGGCACTACGGCAACTGGCCGAGCGGTTCGGCTCCGGCCAGGACCGCAACCTTTCTCCGAAGAGCAGGCATTTGTTGGAAGCAATGTGCCTCGATCATTTGAACGGCATGCGCACGAAAACGGCGAAGGCGCGCACCTTTGTCGACCCCGTGTTGTCTGCGATCTCCGGCCCCGGTCAACACGCGGAAGCCGGCCTGGAAGTCGCAAACTTTGAAACGGCGTGGGATTCGGCGCTGGCACCGGTATTCGACTGCACCAAGCACATCCACACCCGCATCCTCGCACTGTTCACTGGCGGCGCAGCATCGGCGGAAACGCGCGTCCTGATACGGGACGTCCTCGCTGGATTCCCTGAGCTAGACACCCGTTTACAGACGGCCGCCGACGGGGTGGCCCTTTCGCTTTCACAACGGATTCATCCTGTTCATCGGCAGTGAATTATCCGGGGTAAAGCCCGCCGAGGCCGATGCAACGTCTTCACGTCTATCCGGAGAGGCGAACACGCGCGGGCGGGATTGCCCCTGTGCCCCTCGCGGCGGAGCGAGGTGGTCAATAGCGCATTGTCTTGCGCAGGTACTCACGGCTCAGCCGAAAGCTCTCGCCATAGGAGCGCGTCGGAACGAAGCCGCGCTCGTGCGCCAGCTCAATCACCAGGTCCCCGGCAAAACCGATTCCACGCAGCGCCCGCCCGATCGCCGCAAAATTCATGACGCCTTCTCCGATGGACTCCGGCCAGGTTCCGTCGGCCTTCTCGTCGCGCAGGTGGCAGAAGACGATCCGTGCGCCGTAGCGCCGGATGAAATCGACCGGATCGACCTTGGCCCGCATGAGCCACTCGAGATCCGGGCCCAACCGGGCTTCGGGCACGCGTGCCAGGGTTTCCTTGAGATCGTACTCTTGCTCGGCCACTTCCCAGGTGTGATTGTGCAGGTTGAGTACAATGCCTTCGCCGGAGCACATTCTGACGAGTTGTCGCAGCACCTCGGCCTGCGCGTCCAGTTCCTGGGGGGTCTTCTTGCGTCCCGGGTATCCGACCGTCATGCCGAGCGTGCGCGCTTTGAGCTCGCGTAACCGGCCCAAAAGCGCCTGCGCCTCCCCCAAGATGGTCTTGTGCTGGCCGCGGTCCCAGGTTGGCGCCGCCCAGGAACAGCCGATCACGGGCAGCCGATGGCGCGCGGACAGCTCACGCACCCGATCCACAGCTCCGTCGTGGCGGAGGACGGTCTGCATGAGTTCGATGCCGTCCAAGCCCGCTGCCCCGAGTTCTTGGAAAACTTGGTCGAGCACCGGGGTCGGATCGCGTTGTGGTTGCCCGGCGGCGTATACCCAGAGATGGGCGCCAACCGGCACTTTGCGCGCGGTTGACGGATACAGTAGCGCCCCACTACAGACTCCGGCGGCCCACCCGCTCAACAGCCGCAAATATTCACGGCGATGCAACGTCTTCATCATCCTCCATCTGGCCTCTATCCGGCGGCGAGCAGTTTGCGCAGATACGCCAGGTTGCGGCGCGCATCCGCTTCCACATCTCCCGAGGGAGCGGTGGTCTCGAGATTGACCCACCCCCGGAACCCGATTTCACGGAGGGCGCGGATCACCTCGGCCACATCCACTTTGCCCTCGCCCAAGTATCCTTTGTCCTTGACATGAACCTGGCAGATGCGGTCCCTACCCAGCCAGCGGATCTCCCGCGGGGCGTCGAAGCCGTACAGGTTAGTGGCGTTGCCAACATCGTAGTAAACCTTCACCGCGCTCGATCCCGCGCGGTCGAGCAGGCGGGCATCGTCCTCGGCCGAGAGGGTGTCCTCCAGGCCAAGCACCACGCCTGCCCTGGCCGCTTCGCGCCCCAAGTCCTTGAGCAGATCGGCTACGTGGTTCCGCTCCTCCGGAGTTTCGAGTGCGGCCTTGCTGAAAAACGGCAGCAGCAGGACGCCGGCCCGCATCCGCGCGGCGATTTCAATCCCCTGCGCCACCCACTTGGGCGCGGCCGGGTCCGTTTTCAGCGGACTCGAGTGCAGGGCCGCCAGCGTGACGCCGGCCGCGGCGATGCGGTACTTGCGGAGTTCCCCCAGGTAGCGTGCCTGCAAGTCGGGATCGGCAAGAGGCATGGGCTTTCCACCGGCCGGCCTGCCACACCCGATTTCCAGTCCTTCCAGTCCCAGGCTGGCTGCCAGCGCCACCGCCTCGGTCTTACCAGCGAGGCCCAGCGCGGAATCCATGATGCCGAGTCTGATCCGCGGGTCCGCGACCGCGCACCACCCGCTTGCCGCAGCGCACCCGCACCACAGGAATTGTCTTCGGTTCAGCATGCGCGCTCCTTGTCTGTCAACCTGCACGCCTCCCTATTTCACCAGTTGAATCGCATTGCCAGTTGCAGGCGGCGCGGGCTTCGTGCCGCCGTCGGTTCGAGGAACAAGGGGTCCACCTGGTTGCCCTGCAGGTCGAAGCGGGCCGTGGTGGACACCGAAGAAAACTGGGTGTGGTTGAAGGTGTTGTACGACTCGAACCGCAACTGGAGAGACTTCCCGCCCTCCCGGAGAGGGATTCGCCGGTACACGGAGATGTCCCAATTGTTGGTGCCGGGCCCGCGGAGCACGTTTGCTCCCATGTTGCCGAAAGTACCTCGAGCCGGCCGGCCGAACCGATGGACCGGGTCGGCGCTGGGGTTGGCGACAGTAGGCCGCGCGCTCAGCGAAGGCGTGCCCGTGATATCCTGGCCGTCGACCGTGCTCAAACCGGGGGTGAACGGCGCGCCGGACACAAAGCGGCTGACCCCCGAAATTTCCCAATGATCCGTAACTAAGCCCATCCAGCGCAGCTTCAAATGCCGGCCTGGCTGCGGCAATTCGTAGTTGTACCGTAGCGTCAGGACGTTTGTCCGGTCTTGGTCGAGGACACCATAGTTCCAGCTCCGCGGGGGGAAAAACGGGGTGATCCTCGAGGTGTAGTCGCCGGACTGGGTGCCCAGGGCTTTACTGAAGGTGTAACCGACAACGATCTGGCCACGGCTCATCCTGCGGCTGGCACTCACCTGCAGGGAGTTGTAGTTCGAGCTCGCCCCGAACTCATACATCGTGATGTCCCCCCACCCCTGGTAGAGGCGCAGGAAATTGGTGGGAAGCGCCGAACTGGTGGTGCTGGGATCGCGATTCTCGGGGTGCAGGTCCAGGAATCTGGCGCCAATGGGCACGGGGTTAATGTTGCGGGTCCAGTTCAGGTGGCGCCCCAGCGATCCCACGTACGAGACGTCCAGCGCCGACCGGCGGCCGATCTGCTGTTGAATTCCAAGGCTGAAGTTGTAGACCGTGGTCGGCCCCTGATAGCCCCACAGCGAGTAGGTGTTCGTCGGCGCCAGGGCGCCCTGGCCCGCCATCTGGGCCAAACCATCCAAGGTTCCGTAGTACAGCGTCGGCGTGTAGGCAATCGGCGGGCCGCCCACGTTGTTCGTAATCGGACTTAAGAAGATTCGATTGTAGAAGACACCGCCCCCGCCGCGCACCGTGGTCCGGCTCCTGCCGAACGGGTCCCACGAGAAACCAACACGGGGCCCCAGGGTGACGTGCGGCGTAGTCATGAGCGTGCGCGGAAATCCGTTCTTGCCCCCGACGGCCGTTCCGTTCGCCGGACTACCTATCCCGGGGACGAAGGTGCCCACCAGGATGGCGGGGTAGGTGGTTCCTTTTAGCGGATCCACAGCGATCTTGTTTCTGGCGCTGTCCAGGGCGGGGCGCAGCAGCACCGGTGCTTTCGACGAATCGTAGAGACTCGGGACGAAGGTGGCCGCTTGGAGCATCGCGTCGTATGCCGGCAGGTCGTAATAGAAACGGAGGCCGTAGTTCAAGAAAAAACGTGGCCGCACGCGCCAGTCATCTTGCGCATACCACTCGAAGTTCGTGAACCGGAGGCGCCCGCGCGGCTGGGCGCTGGCCTCCGAGTAGCTCTGGTATACCCCGAGCAGGGCGTTGGCATAAGCGAAGTTCGTGTCCAGGGGATTGGCACGGTCCCTGTCGAAGGCCACCGACCCGCGGATCGGGTTGGTAGCGGCCTGGTCCTTGCGCGAACGCTCGACATAAAAGCCAAATTTCAGTGTCTGGGTGCCGTAGACCTTGCTGAGGTTGTCTACAAAACTGTACGTGGTGCTGTTGGTATAGTTGGGAGCCGCGTTATACATGCTGGGGTTGGCGGCATTGCTCACGCTGCCGAACGACATGTTGGGGATCAACCCGCCGGCATTGTTTTGCGGATACCACTGTGGGATGTCAATGCCGGTTGCCTGCCGGCTGATCGCCTCCGGGGTCTCCGGGTAATACCGAAGGACATTTCGGGTCACGCCGAAGATGAACTCGTTAAACATGGAGGGGGAAAGCGTAAACGTGCTGTGAAAAACGCCGCCGTCTCCCGGGAGAAGGTAGATCATCCGCGTCAGCGGAAAATTCACGGACCCCGTCACCCAACTGCCCCAGGTGGGGCGGTACTGGGCCGCGTTGTTGCTGAGACGCACATAGAATTGCGCATTCTGCCGCGGCGAGTAGTCCAGGCGAATGATCTCGGTGCGCCGCGGATACGGGTAGCTGGGGGTGGCGATGAAGTTCCATTGATACAGGCGCGAGGGCATGGGATCGACGAAGTTGGGCAGCGGGAACAGTTTCAGAACATTCTGCCCCGTCCGGGTGAGCCGACCGGCCGGTATGACATTATTGGGAAACTGCCGCATTCCGTTCAGCGGGTCATAGACCGGGACCAACCTGCCGTTGACATCGTTGGTTTGGGAAAAATCCCCGGCGCGCTCCAGCGCCGTGGGAACGCGCACCGTTTGGCTGGCCACGGTCACAAGCTGCTGCTGGAATTCCTGCGACAAAAAGAAGAACAGCTTCGAGCGGTCGGTGTTGAACTTGCCGGGGATGTACACCGGGCCGCCCAAGGTGTAGCTGAAGATGTTGTAGCGGTACGCCTTCCTTGGGACTCCGTTGCGATTGTCAAAGTAGTTGTTCGCGCAAAACTGCTCGTGCCGGTGGTACCACCCGCCGGTCGCGTGAAATTGTCTCTGGCCGCCCTTGGTTATGACCGTCACCGTGCCTCCCGAGTTGCGGCCATACTCGGCGGCATAGTTGGACATGAGCACTTTGAGTTCGGCGACAGAATCCATGGAAGGCATGGTGGTGACCGCGTTGGTGCTCCCGACATCCAGGTTCGTCACGCCGTCCACGGTCATGTTTTTGTGGCTGTCCCTGCCCCCCATGATGTAGACGCTGGCCGTGCTGTTGACATTGGGGGACTCGCGGTCCTCGTTGAGATCGACCACGCCGGGAAGCAGCGAGACGGCGCCCATGAAGTCGCGCCCTTTGAGCGCCACTTCGGAAAGCTCCGTCGCCGTCAAGACGCCGGCCCGTTCGCCCGATGCCGACAACCCCGGCGCTTGCTCCGCCGTCACCGAAATCGTCTCGGTTGTTCCGCCCAACTGCAACCGGACGACCCCCGCCGACCGCTGCTCTCCGGAGCTGATGGCAATGCCGCTCTGGGAATAGCTCTTGAAACCGGGCACCGAGATGCTGAGCGTGAAGGTGGCGGGAGTCAGATCGGGGAAGGAGAAGAAACCTTCGCTGTTCGTTTTGGTGGTGCGCACAAAGCCCGTGGAAGTGGCGCTCAGCTTGATTTCCGCTCCGGGGATGACCGCGTCGGTGGAATCCTGAAGGGTGCCAGACAGCAGGCAGGAAACATTCTGCGCGCTCGCAAGCGTCGCAGCAAGAAAGAAAACCGCTAGGACTTTTTTCATGACTTTCACCTCCATTGCCGACCTTGCTGTCCGCGGGTCGCCGGGGGATCCGGACTGCGGTCCCTAATTCGGGGCACCGGAAAGCGCCCTAAACCGCACGGAACCGACGTCAGCAATCCCGCCTGGTCGCACTCGATGGCTCCTTCCAAACCCGAAGCAATTGGCGAACCTGGACTCTGTGGATCGTGTGCACATACTGCAGATGACCGACACGGTCCACCGACCTACTATCCAGAATGCCGCCCTTCTGTCAACAGAAAAGGTGGTATTCCGCCGTCTGCACATCCCGGCCGCAATCCGAAATCCCCCGTCGGTTGAATAGCAGCTATGACCGTGCGATTCCCTGGCGGGCCGCTGAAGCAACTACGCAGCGATTTCGCGGCGGCGCGGGCGGCAAAGGCCGGACCGAAAAAGCCCCACCAACTTGCCCTATCACACGCGCCCTTTCCATTGCTTCTTCAGATGGTCGGAGGCGTAGTAAGCGATCGCCATGATCGTCAGTACCGGGTTGAAGCCGCCGTTGGTTACGTGTACGCTGCCGTCGATCACGTAGAGGTTGTCGAAATCGTGTACGCGGCAGTACTTGTCGACGACCGAGGTCTTACGATCTTCCCCCATGCGGCAGGTCCCGGTCTGATGCTGGCCGGCGGCCAGCCCCGTTCCTGGCAGCCTTTTCCAGGAGAAAATTGCGCCCGCCTCCTTGAGCCATTCCTCCGCCCGTGCCGCCAGGAATGCCGCCAGGTCCAGCGAATGAGGGTGCTTGTCTCCCGAAAGCCGCGCGACCGGGATTCCCCAGTAATCCTTGACCACCGGATCTACTTGAATCCGCGCATCAAACACCGGCATTTCCTGGATTGGCCCGGTGACCATGATGCTTCGCCGGTACCATTTCCGCATGGCCTCCTTGTGCCCAATTCCCCAGCGGGGTGTGCGGGGCGGGAGAAACGAAAGGAATTGGTAGGGCAAGCGGATGAATCCGTTGGTTAGCACACCACCGCCCCGCAAGCCTGGATTGCCATGGTTGTAGTCGCAGACCGCGATCTGGGCGCCGGGTCCGAGGTCATCGTAGGTATCGTATTCGAACAGACCGATGGCGCCGGCATAAGGATGACCTTGCAGGTTTCTGCCCACCCAGTCGTAGCGGTTCCCCAAGCCGGCCGGAAACAGCTTGCTCTTGGAATTCAACAGCAGGCGGGCCGATTCAATGGCGGCGCAGGAAACCACCACTAGGTCGGCCGGCTGCTCCTGGAGCCGATCGTGCGCGTCGAAGTAGGAGACACCGCGCACCCGCCCCTGCGAATCGGTCAGGATCTCTTTGGCGATGCATTCGCTCCGTAGATCGCAGTTCTTCGTCGCCAGCGCCTTCGGCAGAACGGTGTTATGGGTCCCGCACTTGGCATCCACTTCGCAGGCAAAGCCCACGCACCAGCGGCACCGCATGCAAGCCGGCCGGCCATTGTAGGGGACGGTGTTGCGCAGCATCGGATAATCGAACGGGTGCAGACCCAGGCGTTGCGCCGCCGGTTTCAGGATCTCGTATTCGCGGGTGGGCGAGAGCGGGGGCATGGGCAACGGCTTCTTGCGAGGGGCGCGAAACGGGTTGTGGGAGTCATCCCCGGCCACCCCGATCTCCCATTCGGCCTTCTCGTAGTAAGGCTCCAGGTCGTCGTAGCTGATCGGCCAGTCCTCCAGGGTGCTGCCCTCCGGCGCGCCATAGGTGGAGCGCATACGGAAATCTTTCTCCATGAAGCGCCAGGCCATGGCGCCGTAACTGAAGGTGCCGCCGCCGACGCAGGCGGCGTTGTTCTGGTAGGCGCTCTCGCTGGCCCGGACGATCCGCTCGCGCCCTGTGCTGTCGACGGCCACGCGTGGATGCCGTTCATCGTCGGGACCGAAGGCATTGCCCAGAGCGGTAGTGCGCTGATTGCGCAGGCTGTCCTTGCGGCAGTCAAACGGCGTGTACCACTTCCCGCGCTCCAGCACCACCACGCGCAGGCCGGCTTCCGCCACTTCCTTGGCGACGATGCCGCCGCCGGCTCCCGCACCCACAATCACCGCGTTCACTTTCGGCAATGCCATGAGTGTTCCGCTCCTCCGGGTTAAGGGCGGCGGTGAGCGTCCGACTCAAGTGGTCCTCAAGTCGATGTGCCGTACTTCCTGGCGAAGTCGGCGTCTTCCTGAACCTGGTCGGAGAGGATCGGAAACATGCCGACAATGACAGCATCGGTCGGCTTGATGTTGTCGAATGCGAAAGCGAAGGCCTTCTCCACCATCGCCCGGTTCTTGCAGAGACGACCGGCAGCCAGTATCTTGAAGCCCAGGCACGGTTTCTTGGTCTGCCGCATCCGCCTGGTCATGACCTGAGGGTGGCCTTCCAGGTAGAGCTCATCAACCGGTGCATCACCGAGCTTTGCTCGGACTTCATTGCGATCGAAGTTTTTGTTGTAAAAGCACGCCATGTAGAAGTCCGTCTCCCAGTCAGCGTCCTCGGCCCGGGCCAGATTGTCAGGGTTGTGCGTGGACATGCCCGCCAGCAACCCGCGGTCGTGGGCTTTCTTGAGGAAGTCACGAATCTTCGGGTGATTTCCAGACTTGAACATTTGGTCGGTGACTTCGCCGTGGTGGCTCATAGCGATGGGCTTCAAGGCCAGAATCTCCTTCCAGACCGCGTCGTCCTCTCCGGAAGTCAGGCAGATCCACTGGATCTTCGAGCCCCGATCACGGGCTCCAAGCAGGGCGTCTCGCGTTTTCGGGCTGTACCCAATTTGCAGGGTATTGATGCCGTGCTCTTCGCAGCGGAGGATGAACTCGATAGTGCGCTCGGTGGTGAAATAGCCGCGCATGAGCTGGTCCATCATCACGGTGGAATGCGACCATCCCCCGATCGGATTGGAGCCGGCGATCAGGCGGGTGACAGACTTGTCGCCAATTTTGATAACTGGCAGGATTTTGCCAGCCGCCTTCCCCGGCGTGTTGAATGAGGAAACGGCCAGACCGCCAACCGCCATGTGCCGCAGGAAAGCTCTTCTTTGGAGCGCACCGTGTTTCATCGTAGGTACCTCTCAGATTTCGGGAGCGCCGATGCTGCGATGTCGGTCTTGTCAGGTTTACCAGATCAGCTTCAGGGCCATCTGGATTTGCCTCGCGCCACTTGCTCCGCTGATGACACCGAAGCCGGCGCTGCCGACAGTCCCGGCTGGCGCCGAAAACTGCGGTGTATTGAAAGCACCGAACATCTCCAGACGGTACTGCAAGTTCAAACGCTGTTCGGGCCCGAAAAAGGAGTTCTTGAACAAAGAGATGTCGGAGGTGTTCTTTCCCGGCTTGCGTACGTCCGGCAGCGTCCGGCCGGTGTTACCAAACGTATAGGACGCCGGCTGGGAGAACACGCTGGTGTCAAACCACTGGGCCAGCCGCTGGTCGGTGGTGCCGCCGGTCAGCCGGGCGCTGTGGCCGTTGTTGTTTGGCCGCTGGCTGGTGGTGTAGATCTGGGTGTTGTTTGACAGAGCGAACACGATCATGGGAGGACCGCTCTGGAATGTGGTGATCCCGTTGAATTGCCAACCGGAAAGCAGCAGGTTCGCCCCGCGGGGCAGGCCCGACAAGAATCGCTTCCCCTTACCGAAGGGCAGTTCATACATGTAGCTGACTACGAACCGCTGCGCGATGTCCTGGCTGGAAACCGACCGTTCCAGCCGGCGGTTGTAGGCATCGAGCCGCGTGCCCACCGCCGGCCCCAGCCAATCGGCTTCCGTGGAGGCGTCGTCGATGATCTTGCCGGTGGTGTAGGAGAGCAGCATGCCGAAGCTCCGCGAAAAGCGCCGGTCGGCTCGAATCATCATCCCGTGGTAGATCGAGTTGGCCGTGGGCGTGAGCAACGAGCTTACGCCGGTGTATTGCGGATAGGGGCGCAGAAGCTGCCGATACTCCACGGTCGCCCGGCTGAGGGTAGAGGTGGCGTCCGTGATGACCCCGTAGAAGGGATTGGAAACCACGCGCAACAGATCCGTTCCCATGGCCATGTAGCTCGGCGGAAGCTGATTGTAGCTCCGGCCGCCATCGTCGTCCGGCAGGTGGATGCCGCGGTTGCCGAGATAACCAATCTCCAGGACAAAGTTCCCCGGGACGTGACGCTGAACGGTCAGGTTCCACTGCTGTACATACGGATTTCGCCAGGAATCAAATATGCCGCGGTCCACCGTCGCGCCGAGCTGGGTGGTCGGTCCACCGGACCGCCCCGCGGGAAACCGGAAGCCCGCCGGGAACGGATCCCGCAGGTAGGTGTTGATCGTGCGCATGCTGTCAGCAGTGAAAATGGACGATGTGGAGCCGCGGAAGCCCAAAGTTCCGGACGGGACCCCGGCCGCCTCCAGCGCGGAAGGAGGATAATAGATGCCATACGCCCCGCGGACGACCGTATTGGAAGCTACCTGGTAAGCGAAGCCGAAGCGCGGGCCGAAGTTGTTCTTATCCGTGGGCACCTGCCGGCGCTGGCTGGCGTCGGTAAAATGCATCGCGCCCCGAAGGCTGCCGCACGAAGGGCAGGCACTCGCCGGTACCTTGCCGGCGATCGGAGACGGTTCGTACATGTCAAAATACGAGAGGTTGTTGAAGCGTTCGGTGCGGGGCAAGGTCACGTCGTAGCGCAGGCCGAGGTTCAGGGTGAGTTTGCGGCCGGCCTTCCAGTCATCCTGGACGTAGCCCGCCCAGTATGGGCTGCTGGTGGCCACGGCGATGTCGTGGCTCTTGGAGCCACTGGAGGGCAAGCCCAGGAGAAATGAGGCCAACGGGAATCCCGCCACCGAACTGGTCGTGCTGATCTCCTGCTGGGTCCAGCCGGCGCTAAAACTGAAAGAGCCGGCCCCGCTCGCCGGCTGGTAATAGTTCAGCAGGATACTGCGCGCCTCCAGCCCGCTCTTGATGGTATGGCGGCTCATGACCTTGGTAACATTGGCGGTCAGTGTGTGCGTCATCCGCCCGGCAACGATCGAGCTGGCGTTCCCGATGCCGCTCACGGCGCTACTGAAGCTCATGGGGGTGAAACCGCCGCCATCGGTGGTCACCAGATCCGAGAAGTACTTCGGAAAGCCTAGCTTGGCCAGATCGAAGTTCTTCGAGGCACCGTACCACAGGCTCGACATACGAACAAAGCTGTACCGAACGCTGGCGATGACGGTTGGACTCAACGTCAAGGTGTGGTCCATGACGGTGTTCGTGATGCTGTCCCTACCCATTCCGGCAAGCGGAGTGCCCGGGTTGCCGGCGCCGAACGGGTTGATCCCCGGCGAGTCGGGCAGAAGGTAGGAAGTGCGGACGAACATCCGCCACCGGTTGGTCCAGTTATGGTCGATGCGGGGGTCAATGCGCATGTTCGAAGAAGGCTGGGCCCCGACGAACACATAGTTGTTGAGGTTGGTATATGGATTGCTGGGCGCCGTATTCGCCGTCGGGAAGTATCCCATGACATTCACCGCGACCGGATCGCGGCGTTCAACGGGAATCCGGTTTCCCGCGAAGGGGCTGCGGATGTACCTCCCGGGGTTCGTCGGGTCGGAGCGGACCGTCAGCGGATCGTAGATGGTGATCGTGGCGCCGCTGGAGGTGCGCAGGTTGGAGAAATCTCCCTCGCGCCACGCAGAAGTGGGAACCGTGTAGGTATAGACGCTCTGCGTCCGCTGGCTCAATCCCTCGTACCCTACGAAGAAAAACGTCTTGTCCCTTCCGTTGTACAGCCCCGGAATCACCACCGGTCCCCCGAGCGTCACGCCCCACTGGTTGCGCTTGAAGCTCCCCTTGGGAACACCAGCCTTGTTGGCGAAGAAACTGTTGGCATCGAGCTGGCTGTTCCGCAGGAAATTGTAGGCGCTGCCATGAAACGCGTTTGTGCCGGTTTTCGTCACCAGGTTGACGACGGCGCCTCCGGTTCGTCCGTACTCGGCCGAGATCCCGTTGACCTGCACGCTGTACTCCTGTACCGAATCTACCTGCGGAGAGTACGCAAACTCGAGCACGCCGGGATAGGTAGTAGTGATTACCGCGGAACTTCCGTCGATCTGGACTTCATTGCTGGCGCTCCGGCCCCCGGCAACATTGGGTGTGGACCCCGTCCCCGCGCCGCTCACTCCGGCGCTCAGCCAAACCAACGACAGCGAATTCCTGCCGTTTAGCGGCAACTCCAGGATCTGCTTGTTCTCGATCAACTGGCCGACCGAGGAGGTGTTCAGGTCCAGCGCCGGTGGTGTTGCGGTTACTTGCACTTCCTGGCTGACGGCGCCGACTTCCAAGACGAAATCAACCGAACGGTTTTGCGCTACGTCCAGCTTGATGCCTTCCTGCCTGGCGGGGCGGAAGCCCTTCATCTCCACGTCCACCGTGTAGGTACCGGGCAAGAGGAACGGCTGCAGGTACCGTCCTTGTGCGTCGGTGCGCAACTCCCTAGTCTCGTTAGTGGCCACGTTCTTGATCCGAACCGACGCGTTCGGCACAACCGCGCTGCTGGTGTCGCGAACCAGACCCTGGATGGTGCCGGTTGGGCCCTGAGCGATCGCAGCGAGCGCGACCGCCGCGAACAGAAACACGTACACATAGCGCCGAGTCTTCATAACCGCCTTCTTTGGACCTGTTTGAGATTGCTGCCGCATTTCTGAGCTCCCGTTGACCGCGCTCAGGAATCGTATGCAAATAGTGCAGATTGGTGGCACAACCCGCAGGCTTGTGTAGCTGAAACTGCGATGGCTGTCAAGAGAAAAGTGGGGCGCCTCAGCGATT
>Ga0315289_10002335_pt1 | contig 29155 bp, 21 predicted proteins | sample YL17G11_40_MG_FD_203452 | JGI IMG/M metagenome (GOLD analysis project Ga0315289, IMG submission 203452) | Sediment microbial communities from Yellowstone Lake, YNP, Wyoming, USA - YL17G11_40 | ecosystem: Environmental > Aquatic > Freshwater > Lake > Sediment | place: USA: Wyoming | collected... | reverse complement strand
GGGCGTGAGTGTGAGCGAGTTGTGAGGGGGTTCCTCGCAGTGCAAACGGAGAGGGGGGTTGTTCTCTCTCAACCTCTCCCAGGCGTGCGCTGGCCGGGTTATTGAGACACACGGCCGCATTCCTTTACCTCTGAATCCGGTGCCCACATAGCCGATGTGTAAGGCCAGCTTGCGCTTGACGGTGACATCCTTGGTGTCAACGTCAGGCGGTGGGGTGTCCGTGGAGGAAGGCGACACAGCAGACACGGCAGGAGCCATGATGGAGCGCCGGCGGCCAGCACAGCCAGGTTGGGCCCCGATTGCGCGGCGACCACTCCCGCTCACGCGCCCACACCCCAGTGCTCGCATGGCGCGGAGGCAGTTGAAGAGGTGGGGATAGTGAATGGTAGGGAGGAAGGGGTGGGTCGCAGGGCGGGGCGAGATGAGCAAGAGAGAAGAGAGTTTTTTGTCGTCAATGTGAGCCCGGGCGTTTGCCGCTCTTCATTTCCATTCCATTCGAAACGCGGGCCTGGAGCGAGCGAGAGAGGCCTGTCATCTCCCTCTCTCTCTCTCTCGACACTCACCTTCCTCTCATGAATGAGCCCGACCTGCGGGCCCTCGCCCGGGCTGGCAAGTGGGCGGCCTTGCTCGAAACCGCACCCCCGGCCGCAGCATCTGCTCTCGTAGACCTTGGCCTCACCCCGTCCGCCGCGGCCACGGCTGCCGCGTCTGCGGCGGCCTGGCGCGTGCTGGCCCTCATCAAGCTTGGGCGGCTGAAGGAGGCGAGCGACACTCTGGCGCGTCTGGGCGACCTGGACGCCCTGCCAGGGGACGGGGCTCCATGGGCTCTTCGCGTCTGCAAGGCATGGTTGGCGGGGAGCGCGGCGGCGTTTGGCCCGCTCGTCACCCTTTGCGAGGCCCGGGCCGCGGCGGGCAACGACGCCTCTGCCCCCTGGGTTTGGTCTCAGCGCGCCCAGACGGCCGCCCTGTCTGCCGCCCGCCTGTACGCGAAAGCGGGCGACCCCGCGTCCGCCCGGGCGTGGGCGCGGAGAGCGTTGAGGGGGCGGGTTGCCAGTGGTGGTGGTGAGCACGCCGCCCTCCCGCCCTCCACGGCCCCACTGGACAGCGACCTCCCGTCCATAACCGGCCTGGACGCGCCGGCCCTGGACGCGGCGGCCCGCCTGGAGCTGGCGCTAGGCAACGTCCCAGGCGCGCGTCACCTGTTTGAGGCGGCGGCCGCGGTGCCACCCTCCACCCTCCCACCCCGCCCCCCCGCCGACGCGGCCCGGGCTGCCGCGCTCATGCGCCTGGCCACTGGCGACGCGTCACGCGCGGCGGCGGGCTTCGGCGCGGTCGGCGAATCGGTAGACGGGTGCGCCGTCGATTACGCGGACGCGGCGGTTTGCCTGCTGCACGCGGGCGACCTGGGAGGGGCCGCGGCTGGGGCGGCCCGCCCGTTTGTGGGCGGGGTGGCCGCCGCCGTCGACCCTGCTGCCCTGACGCCGGTGGCGTTGCGAAACGCGGCCGCCCTGTCCGACCTGGCGCCGGACGGACGCGCCGCCAGGGCAGCGCTCGCGGCGGCCGTCGCTGCGGCCGGCCCGCCGGACGATCTGGACGCGGGCGTGTTGGCGGGGCGGTAGAGATGGCGGGGGGGGGGGTCTCTTGTAAAGGGAGTCTTGGAGCGCCGCCTCATACGGTTCCGCTGCTCTCCCTTCTCTTTTTGTTCAAAGTGAATGGGAATCGGCTCTGAACAAAACTGCACGCCCTGCATGACCTCCGCCAGCCTGGTCGTCACCCTCGTCACCTATGTGGGGCCCTACTACGCGGTGCCCTGGGGCGTCAAGAAGCTGGAGGAGAGGCAGCGGCGTCGAGGTGGGGCCGCCTCACCCCCATTGCTTTCAACCACGCTCGCAGACCGTGACGCGCACGCGACCATCGCCTTCCGGGCCGCGTGCGGGGTGCTGTCGGCCCTCCTCGCCTGGGCAGCCCTGCGCTGGACTGTGGCTGGCCGGCTGGCGTCCCTGGGCGGCCCCACGGGATTGGCCACGCACTTGGCACTCGCCCGGGCGAGCGCCGCCACGCGCAGCCGCGGGCGCGCCTGGGCGTGGGCGGTTGCCCACGCGCCCGCCCTGCTCCTCGCCTCGCCCGTCCCGGCCCTGCTGCGGGCCCTGGCCACCGCCTGCGGTGTGCCCGCTCCTGCTGCGACCGCATTGGGCGCCGCCGCCGCCTCTTCCGGCGCGGCCCGCCTGGCGACGCTCGGGCTTGTGTGGACGCCCCGGCGGGCGGCAGCCGCCCTGGCTGGGCTGGGCGCCGCGCCCGGTGGGGTGGCGGCGGCGGCAGCGGTAGGCGGCATGCTGACGGGGCTGGCACTGGCAGGAGCAACGGCCAGGCGCCTACGGCGCACTGCTGGCACCTCGAAAGACCCCGCACTCGCCGCCCTCTCGGACGCCGAGCGGTCGCACCGCCTGTGGTGCGCGTGCCGCGACCTCCTCATCGCCCCGCTCGCCGAGGAAGCCGCCTTCCGTGGGGGGCTGTTACCCCTGCTGCTGCTGGCTGGTTGGGGGCCCATGAGCGCGGCGCTGTTGTCATCGGCCGCGTTCGGGGCCGCCCACACGCACCACGCGGTCGCCGCGTGGTGGAGTGGGCGGGCGAGCGTTGGCGGCGCGGCCTGCGTGGCCGCCGCCCACGCCACCACGACCGCCGCGTTCGGCCTGGTCGCGTCGACCTTGGCCCTGCGCACGGGCAGCCTGGCCGCCCCGTTGGCCGCGCACGTGGTGGCCAACGCGGTCGGGCCAGGGCACGCGGATCATGGCGGCAACAACCGACCCCGCTCCCCAGGCGCGGCGGCCTTTTCATTGCTCATCCGGGCCGCCCCGGTCCTAGCCGTCGCCGCCCTGTGGCCCGCGACGGCGCCCGCCCGGTTTGGGAATGCGGTGCCAGGGGGAGGGGGCAACGCCCTGCTGGAAGTGGCGGGCATTTTAGGGAGGAAGTGAAAAGCAAAAAGAGTGATACAAAAAGGCAGAAAGAAAGAAAAAGCACTCTCTATCCCACTCTCACCCCCCCCCACCCCACCCGGCCGACGTCAGCTGGGTCAGGCCGCCCGCCCCACGGCCCGCCGAGGCCGTCGGCGGGACCGCGCCACCCCCACCGCCCCGGCCCCGCACCCCGCCCGGGCCGCCGGGCTCCCCCTCCTCCTCCTCGTCAGACGACAGGACCTGAGTGTCGGGCGGGCCGGCCCCCACCCGCCCCGCCAGCGCGCTGGCCGTGGCGGCCGCAGTCGCGCCGCCACCCGCACCACGCCCGCGCTTGGCCGGCCGCCCGCGGCCCGCACTGTCGCCAGCCAGGCGGGCGCGGCGGCGCCCGGGACCGCCACCCGCCTGGTCCCCCTCCTCCGAAAGGTCCTCCACCTCCTCGCTGCTGCCCCCACCATTCCCATTCCCATTCCCTCCTTCCTCCGCGCCCGCCGCGTCCGAGTCGGACGCTGACAGCTCGTCCTCCTCCTCCTCCTCCTCCCCGCCAAACACCTCAGGGTCGGCGGACGCGCGCGCGGCGGCCACCCGGCGGGCTTCGCCCCGGTCAGCGGCCTGGCGGCGCGGGCGGGTGGCAGCGCCCGCGCTGCCGCCGGGCGTGCCGCCCCGGCTGGCTGACGGGGTGGGGCGCGCCGCCGCCGGGCGGGCGGCCGCCCGGGCCCGGCCCAGCCCACGGCCCGCCGCCGCCGCCGGGCGCCGCCCGCTGGCCTGCGTGTTCAGGGTGGGGTTGGTGGGCGAGTCCAGGACCATGGCCGTCGCCGCAGTGGACGGGGCGGGGCGGGCGGTGAAGAAGGGTGGCGGTGGTGGAGGGCGGGTGGTGGTGGCCGGCTCTGCCGCGGCGAGCGCAGACGGCGCCGCCCCTGCCGGCCCGCCCTCCGCCGCCGCCGCCGCCGCCGCGTTGGCCGCCCGGTGGCGGGAAGCGGACGCCTCCCGCAGGACGAGGTCGATGTCCTCGTCCGTGGGCAGGGCGGACGCGGCCGCCGCCGCGGCGGCCGGGTTAAACTGGGAGCGGGCGGCCGCAGTGGTCGCGGCCGCGTGCCTCGCCGCGGCCTGGCCGCCGCCCCCACCCCCCGCCGCCTCCGCCTGCGCCGCCCGGGCCGCCTCCGCCGCCTTGGCCGCCGCCCCGTCCGCCACCCGTTTCAGGCCGGGACCCGCAGCCAAGAGCGTGGCCGCCACCTCCGCCGCCACGGCGTCCGCCAGGGAGGACCGTTCGTCTTTGTCCACGAAAGCGTGCAGGGCAGCGCCCAGGGCGGTGGGCCCCACCACCTCTAGCGCGCCGCCGACCGCGCCCGCCACCACCGCCGCCAGCGCCCGCCCGTCCAGTTCGGCCCCGGACCGGGAGCTAGATCCGGTGCCGCCGGCGGCGGCCAGGGCAGCCGCCGCCGCGGCCCGGGCGCCGGCAGGGCCCGTGCCGCCAGCGCCGCCCCGGTCGTTGGCCGCGTTGGCCCGCACCCACAAAAACAGGTCGGCCGGGTTGGCGACCTTGCCCACAAACTGCCCCGCCAGGCGGGCGGAGGACAGGGTGGTGTACCCCGTGTAGTCGACGCGCAGGCGGACAAGCGGCGGGGCGGGCGGGGCGAGGATGGTGGAGGGGCCGCCCAGCGCGTCGGGGGGGGGCACTGCGCTGCGCCCGCCCGCACCAACCCCGGGCCGCGCCGCCGCCTCGATCATCGCATCCACTTTCGCCTCCAGCGCCGCCGTGATGGCGGCGCTGTCGTCCGGGCGGGTCCCGGACGGCATTAGGTCCTTCAGGGACACCTGGGCAAAGGCAAAGGGGCGGACGGAGCGGAGGGGCAAGGCCGTCGTCCGCCAGTTCGTGCCTTTGACCTCCAGCAGGATGGCGTGTTTGGGCTCGGCCTCGCCGGGGGAAAGGGCCGTCGCGACGGTGGATCCCGGCTGCAGGATCATGAAGCCCTGCACGGGGTCGCGCTGTGTGAGATTTTGAAGGGAGCGGAGAAGGAGGAAAGTGCGTGTGAGGGTTGAGGGTTGAGGTTGATTGGGATGGGGATGTGATGAGAGGGAGAAACCTCCCCCACCACCACCACCACCACCCAACCACCCACCCCTCTCACTCTCCAAAGCACGCACCACAGGGTCCGGCTGGCTCTCGTGCTCGTGCCCCCACACCACAAAGTCCAGCCATTCTGGCAGGTGGCGGGGCTGCACCGTGTTGCGCGCGCCCGACCGGCCGTGCGGCACCCGGTTTTGGTGGAGCACAAAGACGGAGAAGTACTGCTCATGCCCGGCCGGCTTCTCCCAGGCGACCGCGCCCGGCGTCGCCAGGACTCGGGCCATGCGCTCGTCGCGCACGTTGCCCAGGCCGTACAGGGCGATCTTGGTGGAACCCTAGAAGAGGCGAAGAGAGGATGGATGCTTGTGGATGAAAAGGAATTCGCCGCTCTCACAGCGCGCGCGCCGCGCACACGGCCACCCCCACCACCTCTCCGCCTCTCTTACCTTTTGCAACAGGATGGGCGACATGACGACCGTACTGCCCGCACTGCCCTCCAGCGCCCGCTTACCGAAATAATTGACCAGGCCGGCAGAGGAGAGCACGTCCACCGCGGACAGGGAGCCCGGGCCGACGGGGTCGTCGTGGTTGCCGTGGATGGAGAAGACAGGCAGCCGCACGCGGTGCCCCGGCGCCGTGAAGTTCGGGGCGCCCGCTGCAAAGTCCGCGCCCGGGTTGGGCGAAATAATGTCGAAGCGGACGCCCGGATGAGAGGAGGAGGAGGAGGCGGGCGCGCCGTGCTGCCCGTGGTCGCCCTCGCCGCCCACCAGGCAGGCCGAGGACAAGCTCGTCATCGCCCTGACGACCGCCTCCCGTGACGGCTTGTTCTCGTGGAACAGGTCGCCGCCCAGGAGGACGGCGTCCGCGCCATGGGTGGTGGCTAGGCCGAGGACTTCATCAAAGGAGGCGAAGGAGTCGTCCTTGCGGACGTCGTCCTTTTCGTGGACGCCCTGAGATGAAAGTGAGAGGACGAGAGCGGTGAGGTCGAGAAAAAGCGGGGAGGGGGGAGCGCGCGTTTTTCTTCGTCTTCTCGCTCCCATCTTCTCTCTTCTCTCCTGTGTCTCACCAGGTGGTTGTCCGTGGAGATCAGGATGCGAAAGACGCCAACGTCCGGATCCTCTGCCTGCCCGCCCGCAGCAGCAGCGCGATCCCGGGGCCGAGGCGGAGGCGGCCCGGGAGGCGCAGCAGGCACACCGCCGCCGCGAGGGGTCGGCGCGACGTACGCGGACAGCGCCGGCAGCGCCTCCGCGTCGTCCACCGCTGTCACGCCTGGGCTGGGGGGGACGGATTCGGGGAGGTGGTCGTCGTCCTCATCCTCGGGCGGGGGGCGGGTCCGCCGGGTGGCGCGGCGAGGGGGCATCGAAGCGCCCCAAAAGCAGAAATGAAGCAGCGAGCACTGGCCGATGCTCACTTTTTTCTCTTTTCGCCGCGTCGTCCGACCGACACACGGACTACCCCCCGCTTTCCCGATGCTGACCATTGCCAGGGCCTGTCGTGGAGGAGGCTCACCGGCAACTGCAACACGGAGGCCTACCAGGCGCCGTCCGCGTGCCGCAAATGGGGCGACTACTAGGGGAGGAGACGCCGCCGCTGCCCGACCCCCCCCTACCTCACCCTGTCCGCCCGCCCAGCCGCCCGCACCACCACCACCACCACCGACGGGTGTGGCAGCAACTGCAACAACAGCATCTGCTCTGCTCGCCCTGGCCCTCCTCCCCGTCGCCGCGGCCGCCGCCGCCGACCCTGCTGCTGCTGCCACCCCGCTCTCCACCTTTCTCGCCTCCCTGGAGGGCGCGGTCGCGTCGGCCGGCCCCGTCGGCGGGCCGCTGCTCTATGCGGCCGCTTACGCGGGGGCGGTCACCGCGCTCGTCCCAGCATCCCCGCTCACCCTGCTGGCGGGCGCCCTGTTCGGGCCCGTCCTGGGGACGGCCGTCGTCTCTGCGGGCGCGACCGCGGGCGCGGCCGCCGCTTTTTCCCTGGCCCGCGGCGCCGCCGCCCCAGCCCTACAGGCCCGCCTGGGCGGCACGCCCGCCTGGGACAAGGCGGCCGCCGTGTTGCGAGCGGCGGGAGGTGGTGGGGGTGGCGGCGCCGGCGCGGAGGCGCCATCATTTGGAGCCGCGTTCCGCCTGGTCGCCCTCCTCCGCTTGTCACCCGCCCTCCCCTTTTCCCTGCTCAACTACGCCCTCGGCGCCCTGACCGACCTCCCGCTGGCGCCATACACGCTGGCGACCTGGCTAGGGGCCCTGCCCGCCACGGCCGCGTATGTGGCGGCCGGGGCGGCGGGGCGGGCGGCGTTGGGAGGAGAGGGTGGAGGCGCGGGTGGTGGTGGCCCCGCGCCCACCTCCAAGGCCGCGCTCTTGGCGGTCGGGGCGCTGGCGACCATCGCCCTACTCAAGGTGGTGGGCGACGCCGCCAGCGCGGCCATTGGTGGGGACAAGGAGAGCTGAATCGCTCGCTGTCTCATTTTTTTTTGTGGGGGGGAATTTCGTGTTACACTCACAGGGCATTTTTTTTCGTTCGGCTGTCTCTCTTTCGTCAACCCAGGGTCGGGGACAACCTTTTTCGAATGAACGACAGCGTCCCGGGACCGAGCTGGACCTTAATGCAGTAGGTCCCATTGCCATTCTGGCCGGCGAACGTGGAGTGCGGGGCCAGATCTTGCTCTCTCTTGCTCCCAACCCAAGCAGGTCCCCTCTCAAAACACGCACGCCACCGCCCTTTTCTCAATCATCTCATCACCTCATCATCCATCCACCACAGGTTTCAAGCGCCCAACTTCTCGACGACCTTGCCGACCAGGCCCAGGGCGGACATGGCCGTAGCGTGCAGGGCGCCGACGGTGACGAAGGGCCCGTACAGCGACTTGTAGGCAGCGTAGCCAGCAGCCGCAACCACAGCCGCGTCAACGGCCGCGGACTTGTCGATCTTGCCGCCGCCGGCGACCAGGGCCTGCACGGACCGGGCGGCAATCGCCGCCGTCAGGAACTCAGAGGCCAGGCCCTTGTAGACGGCCGCGCCCAGGACGGCCAGGACGCCCAGCGTCTGGGCGGTCGGCAGGCCGAGGCCCTTGGCGGTGAGGAAGGAGTAAAGCGTCACAATGCCCGTGCCCACGTCGGGCAGGCAGGCGCAGACGCCCTGCAGCTGCTGCAGGGCAAACGCGGCGGGCGCGACGAAGGACCCCGTCTCGCCGACCGCGCCGTCCACGCCCAGGGCGGCCTTGGCGGCGGTCGCGACCGCGATCAGCAGGGCAAAGCCCTTCATCACATTGTCCACGTTCAGGGCGACGCCCTTGATGACGGTCGCCGCAAAGCCGGCCACCAGGAGGGCCTTCTGCTCGTCCGCGCCCAGGGAGAGGGAGGCGGCGGGCGGGGCGGGGCCGCGGATGCTGTGTGCAAAAGAATAGGGACAGGAGCAGGAGGAGAGCGTGAGGGGTGGTGGTGTTTGTTGGCTGAGGTGTGTTGCCGCTCTCCAGGCTTATCCTCTCTTCCCCGAGAGGGGGCCCGCGCCCGGCGGAAAGGCGCCCCACCCGGTCTCTCACCCACGCCAATGACAGGCTCGAGTGACCTGAGCGGCCAATTGAGGGCGGGTGGGTGGAAAGGAACCCCCCAGGGGTGCGTGGCAGGGCGAGAAAGACGAGACTCTCCCTCTCTTTGCATGCGCCTCGCCGGATTTCTGGCTGTTTCTTTTTCCGCGCGCCTTTCCGGCGGAGCACAGCAGCTAAAAGCGGCGTCTTCCATCCCGCCACTCACATCAGCGCATTCTCCATGCCCAATATGGGTTCCTGGGGGGCCGGGCGCGGCCAATTGGGGGGCGCATGCCATCCCCATCGCGTCCCGAAAAAGGAGAGGGAGCGAAGAAGAAGCGCCAGCACACGCCGGGTGAAGGAGATTTGATAACCGCTGTCCGCCCGGCGGGGTGCCACGCGCCCCTCCAACCACCCTGTTGCCCCACCTCAACGCCAAGGTCAACATGTCCTCTCAACATCGGGCGCGTGTGGGGAAGGAATGCGGAAAGGCTACCGCTCCGGGTGCGGGCCCAAAAAAAACCACGTTTCCAAACCGCTCCGATTCCTCTCCCTCCCTTTTCTTACCTCACAGCCTTGCGCACCGGCAGGGCCGGCCGCACCGCCGTGCGGGGACGGGACGCGCCCAAGCGGGCGGCCGAGGCGGTGGTAGCGCGCATGGACAGGGTCAGCATGGTGAAGAGGAGGAGAGGAGAGGGAAGGGAGGTGGAGGGAGGCGGGAAGAAAGGAGATGTGCTGACAGTGCACACTCTCCGAGAGGATGGGTCTTGAGCGCGCGAGAGACAGACCTGTTTTCGGAGAGACCTGTTTCTCTTTTTTTTCGTAACACTCACCACTAACACACGAGCACACACGAGCACACACACACACACGAGCACACACACACAGACACACACACACATACACACACACACACACACACAGACGCCGCGGTAGTCGACGCGCGTGCCCCCATCTTTTCTTCACAGACCACTAAACACAACCATTAAACACACACACACGAGCACAAGACGCCGCGTAGTCGACGCGCGTGCTCCCATCAACCCCGACCTCTCCATCACCACATCATTTCCCGTCGGCTTTGCCATTCCCAACCCCGTCCGCCGCCTCGGCTAGGTCCGGCCCCGCCGCCAGGATCGAGGCCGCCAGGTCAGGCGAGACAAAGCCGTCCCCGTCAGCGAACTTCTGGAAGTTGGCCGCAAAAATCTCGGCCAAGTGTTTGAGGGTGGCCGCGAAGGCTGCCTTGTCCGCCCACTGGGATGCCGGGTCCAGGATCTCGGAGGGCACTCCCGGAATTGCGAGCGGGGCCGCCATCCCAAACACGGGCGAGCGGGCGGTGGGCGTCGCCCCGTCCAGCCCCCCGCCGTGGATGGCGTCCAGGATTGCGCGCGTGTAGCGCAGCTTGATGCGGGTTCCCACCCCGTACGCGCCGCCCGTCCATCCCGTGTTCACCAGCCAGGCGTGCGTGCCGTGGCGAGCCATCTTCTCGGCCAGCATGGCGGCGTACTGCAGAAGGGGAGGAGAGAGGGAGAGACAGTGAGTGAAAGAGAGGGAGCGCAGGTTTTTCTCTCCATCCATCCCATCCATCCCATCATCCCCATCCTTTCTCTCTACCTCCGTCCGGGCCTCCTTTCGGGCCCACCCATGTTCTCGTGTCGCCCCCTATCTCACCTTCATCGGGTGCCACATCAGGAACACCCCACCAAAGCAGGCCGAAAAGGTGGCCTCAGGCTCCGTCACCCCCATCTCTGTGCCCGCCACCTTGGCGGTGTACCCAGAGATGAAGTGGTACATGGCCTGCGCCGAGTCTAGGCGGCTGACAGGTGGCAGGACGCCAAAGGCGTCGCAGCACAGGAGCACCAGATTGCGCGGGTGGGGCCCGACGCAGGGGATGCGGGCGTTGTCGATGTGCTCGATGGGGTAGGAGGCGCGCGTGTTTTCGGTGACCGCATTGCTCCCAAAGTCGACGGCCCTGGTGTGCGCATCAAAGACAACGTTCTCCAGGACCGCCCCGAACCGGATGGCCTTCCAGATTTCGGGCTCGGCGGAGAACTTCAGGCCGATGCACTTGGCGTAACACCCGCCCTCGATGTTGAAGACGCCGTCGTCGGACCAGCAGTGCTCGTCATCGCCGATGAGCGGGCGGGCCGGGTCGGTCGACAGGGTCGTCTTGCCCGTGCCCGACAGCCCGAAAAAGAGGGTCACATCGCCGGCCGCGCCCACATTGCAGCCCGAGTGCAGGGAAAGGATGCCCCGCTTGGGCATGAGGTAGTGCATGACCGAGAAGATGCCTTTCTTCATTTCGCCCGCGTACTGCGTGCCCAGGATCACCATCTCCCGGGACGCCAGGTTGACGTCGACGGAGGTGGAGGAGGACATGTAGCTCGTGTACCGGTTGACGGGGAAGGCGCCCGCGTTGAGGATGGTGAAGTCCGGGTTGCCAAAAGAGGCTAGTTCGGCGTCGGAGGGACGGATGAGCATGTTGTTCATGAAGAGCGCGTGGTAGGCGCGCGCGCACACGACGCGCACTTTGATGCGCGCGCCCGTCTCCCAGCCCGCAAAGCCGTCGAACACGTAGATCCGGTCCAGCATGTTGAGGTAATCGATGGCGCGCTCGCGGTTCAGCAAGAAAGTTTGGGCGTCCATCTCATAATTGGGCGACCCGTTGTCCGGCGCTGCCCACCAGATGTCGTTCTCGCTCCCGCTCTCCCGCACGATGCGCTTGTCCCGCGGGGACCGGCCCGTCTTGGCACCGGACAGGGCGGCCAGCGCACCGGACGCCATGATGTGCGTGCCCGGCTCGAATTTGAGGGCTTGCTCGTACAGTTCGGCGGGGGTGAGGTTGTGGTAGACGACTGTGGGTTTCAGCCCCGCATCAGACATGGCCCGCAGGAAGCCGGACGCCGCAGCCGCGGTCGGGGAGATGACAGAGGCGGTGGCCATGGAGCCGGCGGCGCCGTCGGCGCGGGCCAGGTGGAAGCGTTCGCCCTTGACGACCCGGGGGCCGGTGCTGTGGAATGGGGAGGAGATGGTGAGATGAAGATGAGGTTGAGATCTCTCTCGTCTCTCTCTCTTATCCCCCCTCAAAAAAAACTCACACCCGAGCCGACGACTTGAGGGTCTCGGACAGGGACGCGATCGTCCGCTCGTGGGCATCGTCTGTCGGAAGAGTGTGAAAGAGAGAGAAAAGTGGGTGAGAGGAAATAAAACGCTCTCCCATCCTTCCATTCTTCTCCATTTTCTCCCTTACCATCATGCCGGGCCTTCGTGACGCTCTTCTGCAGGCGGTGCAGGTCGTCCACGTTGTCCGCCCGGGACGGGTGGGACGTGCAATCAGTGAGGCGGAAGGTCGAGGTCCGGTGGTTGTCGCCCTCGGCGTCCGAGTCGTGCACGGGGGCGGACTCGCTGGGAAGGTTGAGAGAGATGAGAGAGCGGGTGAGAGCGGGTGAGGGCAAAAGGGGGTGGTGTTGTGCACGCGCCCTGCCTCCGGAATCGGGCACCCCGAGCTCGGCCGGCCACAGAGGTCATGCATCCGCCTGGTCGTGCAATGGGTGGGATGTGGGGGTGCGGTGGGGACCACAGGGGGCGGGCGGCGGCGGCCTTGAGAGACAAGCGCGGTCCCCCTTCGTGCCCTCGGGGCCCTCTCTGCGCGCGCCGTTGCCGCGGCCCGCTGCCCCACATTGCCATGTGGCCGACGAGAGGACCCGGGGGACACACTGCCAAATCCCCTCCCCGTTTGGACACCCCGGTTGCGGGCGGGTGGGCGGGGTGGGCGGCGGGAGCCGCCGCGGCCGCGAAAACGAGAGAGCGAAAGCTCTCTCGGCTCTCTGCTTCTCTGTCGCCTCCAGCACCCGCCCAGCTCTTTCTCTCCACACGCACCTGATCTTCTTCAGCTGGTTCATGGCGACGAGTGTATGGTGGTGGTGGGGTGGGTAGGGTTTGTGCGCGAGGCGCGAAAAAAGATGCAAGTGTGTGAGCTGAGTAGGACTCCATTTTTTTCAGAGAGCTCTCGACGAGACTCCCTTCACCCCCGCACCCCATTCATCGCCATCGCCCGCCGGTAGACATCCAAGTAGGCGGCCGAGGACCTGCTCCAGCTCCAGTCCTGCCCGGCCGCCCGCGGGACGAGAACCCCCCGCCACCAGGCGCCGGCGTCGGCACGGTACGCGTCCAGCGCCCGCACGACCGCTGTCCGCGCGGCACCCGGGTCCAGACCGTCAAAGACGACCCCGTTGCGGGTCGCCTCGGCAGCGCACCCGTCAGCGATGTCCGTGACCGTGTCCGCCAGCCCGCCCGTGCGGCGGACAATGGGGATGGTGCCGTACCGCAGCGCGATCAGCTGGGCGAGGCCGCACGGCTCGTAGCGGGAGGGCACCAGCAGCGCGTCCGCGCCCGCGTAGATGCGCCGGGCTAGCGCGTCCGAGAAGCACAGCCGGTACCGGGCATCCTGCCCCGCCTCGGCGGCCGTGGCGAGGGCCGCGAAGCGGGCCGCGTCGGCCGGGTCGGGGGCCGTGCCCAGGACCACCAAGCGCGCGCCCCGGGCTTGTGCCTCCGCCGCCATGGCCTCCATGAGGTCCAGGCCCTTCTGGGCGGACAGGCGAGACACGATGGCCAGCAGGGGCCGGCCCCCCGGGTGCGCTCCGCCCGCGCCATCGTCGTAGAGGGGCGGAGTGTCGGGAGAGGGTGGGGAGGTGGTGGCGGCCGCCGGCGGGCCGTCGGGGGCAAACCCTAGCTCCGCCAGCAGGGCCCGCTTGCACGCGTCCTTGCCCGGCCAGGGCGACGCCGCACTGAAGTTGGACGCCAGGGCCGCGTCGGTCGCCGGGTCGAAGCCTTCCGCGGAGTCAATCCCGTTGAGGACGCCCCCAAACTTGCCGGACGCTGCCGCGCTCGCCAGCACCCGCTCCAGCCCGCACCCGGCCTCGGCGCCGAGGACCTCCCGGGCATAGGTTGGGGAGACGGTGGTGACGGCGTGGGCGCAGGCAATGCCGCCCTGCAGCAGGTTGAGGTCGACCGCGCCGTGCGGGCCCGCCCGGCCAGCCGCGTCCAACATAGCGCCCAGCACGCCCGCTGCGCCGGGGGTGAGCGCCGGGTCCAGCCCGGGCGCCGCGGACGCGGCTTCCGGCGACAGCCGCCCCTGGAACGCCATGTTGTGGAGGGTGAGCGTGACGGCGGGGCCGCCGTGGCCGCCGTGTCCGCCATGGCCACCACCACTCGCGCGCCGCGCTGCCAGCAACGACGCCACCGCCGCGGCCTGCCAGTCGTGGAGGTGGAGCACGTCCGGCGCCCGACCGGACCAGTCCAGAAAGGCCACCGCCGCGCAGGAGAAGAAGAGGAAGCGGGCCGTGTCGTCCGGCTCGCCGTAGCAGGAGGCTCCCCGCCAAAAGGGCGGGCTTGATGCGACGGCCGGCGGGCCGCTGCCCAGCCCACTCAACGGTTCAAGCAAGTACACAGGCAGCCCCTCTGCCACGCACGCCCAGATCGCAGTCGGGACAGCGCCGCCCGCCGCGTCACGCCAGGGCACGCGGACCTCGCCCAGGCGGCGCAGCTCGTCCAGGGCGGAATAGTCCAGGCAGGCGTACTTGGGGAGGACGATTTCCGCTAGGGTAGAGAGCAAAAAAGGCAGGAGAGCGTGCGCGTGAGAAGGTGGATGGGATGTTGTGTTTTGCTCTATCTCCTCTTTCTTTTTCCTTACCTAGGGCGCCCGCCGCCTGGTGCGCCCGGGCTAGGGCCGTCACCACGTCTGCCAGGCCGCCCACCTTGGCAAAGGGCGCCATCTCTGAAGAGATGTGGATGGCGTGAATGCCCGGGCGGGCGGCGACCAGGCCACACCGGCCGCCCAGGGCTGCCGCAATGATGTCGTCGGGGGCGGTCCGCACTTTTTCATAGGTGCGGAGCAACGGCCCATCGCCCTGCCAGGCGAGGGTCCTCAGGAGGGAGGCGGCCGGGGCGGGCAGGGCGCCGGAAGCGGCCAGAGCGTCCAGGCGGGTCAAGAGGGACGCCACCAGCGCCCGAGACTCGCGCCGGGTCGGGGCTGGCGCCAGGCCCGCGGGCGAGGACACGAGCGCCAGGCTGTAGTTGCGCCCGCCCTCCGCCGCGTCCCAGGCCTCGCCGCCGCCGCCGGGGCGGACCGCGCGGAAGGCGGCCTGGATCTCCAGGTGGCCCGGCGCGGCGAGGCGTGAGACCGGCACAGAGAGCGCGCCCTCCCAGATGTCGGGCAGCTGTGGCGGCGGAGGGGTGGAAGTAGTGGCCAAGGCCTCCCCGCCCTCAACGACCACGCGTTTCAGGGCCACGTCCACCGTGTCCTGCCACCCGGAGTGGCCGGCGTGTAGGAATACGGCGTCGGAGCCGGCACAGGGGCCGCCGGCCGCGTCGTAGCGGACCTGCACAAAGTGGGAAAGGAGGCAGGCGTGAGAGCTCCCTCACCGACGGACGGCCCTCGCGCGCCCTCGCGCCCCCGCCTGGAGAGACACGCGCACGCCACGCACACGCTTCTTCCCTCTTTGTTTTTTTCTCTCCTTCATTGAATTACCTTGACCGTGAAGCAGGGCTCGTGGGCGTCGAAGCGGACGCGGCCCGTCGTGATGCGGAGGTCGGCCGATGAAGAGGCACGGGCGGTCGGGGTCGAAGGGGCAGGGCGGCCAGACGGGAGCTCCCTGCGCGGCGGCCGCGGTGCCGCTGGGCGGGTCTCACACGATCCGCCCAGCGTCGCATGGAGGGCTGGGCGGCCATGGCGTGACCGGATCATCATGTGGGGCCAAGCCAGGCGCGCCTTGCGCCGCAGAAAGTGAGCGGCTGTTGCGAGTGTGAAACATATGCATTTGCGGTTGCGAGCGGTCTTGCGCACACCCATTCGTTTTTCTTTCCGCCTAACCCACACCCTTCCCATGCTCGTCCGCCACGCCACCCATTGCCTCACGAGCTGGCGGAGCTGGCGGAGTGGCAGCGGTGGCAGCAGCAGCATCAGCGGCCTGTGCGGCCTCACAACGATCCGCCACCCGGGAGCCTCCTCTCTCGACCCGGGCACTCCTCGTCACCACCACCTCTCCACCTCGGCCGACGCCCTCGCCCGGGCCGGCCTCACGGAGGAGGAGGCCGACGCCCGCGCCTTGGCGGCCGACTTTGCTGCCGCCGAGCTTACACCCGACCGGTCCCTCGCCTGGGACGCGGACAAGCACTTCCCACGCGACGTCGTGGAGCGGGCCGCGCGCCTCGGCTTTGGCGCGCTGTGTGTCTCATCGCACCCATCAGGCACCGCTCTCTCCCGGTCCGCGGCAGCCTGCGTGTACGAGGCCCTGGCGACCGGGGACGTCCCTGTCGCCGCCTACCTGTCCATCCACAACATGGTTGCCGGAACCATCGACAAGCACGGGTCGGGAGGGCAGAAGGACGCATTTTTACCTCGCCTTGCCTCGGGAGATCTCCTGGGCGCGTACTGCCTGACCGAACCGGGCGCGGGCTCCGACGCGGCGGCCCTGCGCACGCGCGCCGACCGCCAGAGCGACGGATCGTTCGTCTTGAATGGCGAGAAATGCTTCATTTCTGGGGCGGGCGTCGCCGACCTGTACTTGGTGATGGCGCGGACGGGCCCGCCAGCCACCTCCGGCCCCGCAGGCATTTCCGCCTTCCTCGTCGAGAAGTGCACGCCCGGCCTGGCGTTCTCACCGCCCGAGCGGAAGATGGGGTGGAATGCGCAACCCACGTGCTCCGTGAGCTTCAAAAACCTCGCCATCCCAGCGACCGCCCTGCTGGGGAGCGAGGGCGGCGGCTTCAAGATCGCGATGGGCGCGCTGGATGGCGGCCGCATCAACATCGGGGCCTGCAGCGTCGGCGGGGCGGCCCGCGCGGTGGACGCGGCCCGCGCGTACGCGGCCGGGCGGGTCGCCTTTGGCGCCCCGCTCGCCGCAATGCCCACCATGCGCGCGTCGTTCGCGGAGATGGCGTCCGCCATCCAGGCCTCCCGCCTGCTGGTCCGCCACGCCGCGCGCAGCCTGGACGCGGGTGCGCCGACCGCCACCCTGGATGCCGCACTGGCCAAGAAGTTCGCGACGGACGCTTGCTTTGGGGCGGCCAACGCCGCGCTCCAGGCCTTTGGCGGGGCGGGCTACCTGGCCGACTACCATGCGGAGCGTGCGGTGCGCGACCTGCGCGTCCACTCCATCCTTGAAGGGGCGAATGAAGTGATGAGTGTCGTCATCGCGCGGGAACTGGACAAGCTGGACGGGTGAATGGTATGTAGAGCTGGACGGTGTGAGAAGGAGAGAGGGACGGGGTAGGGCGGGCGTGTAGAGAGGGGGCTTAACATTTTTTCACAATTTTCATTTTTCGAGGAACCCCGGGTCGTGCGCCGGCTTGGTCGCGCTCCACAAGATGAACCGGTTTTTACGCCACCGCTTGAAGTCCACGAGCCCCGCCGCCGAGCAGAGCGCCCGGATCTCCCGCTCCGACCACCAGCGGAAGGCTCTCCCCGCAGGCATGGACCCGCCGACGGCGCCGGGGACGACCGAGGCGAGCGCTGAAGCGGCGTCGTCGCCGATGAGGGACCCCAACGGGGCGGCCGCATCCAGGAAGGTCGACCCGACAAAGACGCCGCCGGGGCGCAGGACGCGTGAGATTTCCGCGACCGCCGCTCCGGGCGCGGGCCAGCAGTGAAGGGCCGCGCCAGCGTGCACGCCCGCGAGTGCGCCCGCGGGGAACGGCAGGCGGGCCGCGTCCAGGCGGAGGGGCAGGTACGTCGCCGGGTCCACCCCATCCGCCGCCAGGCCGCCCGCGGCTTCCCGCAGCATGGCTTCGGAGAAGTCGGCCGCGATGACGCCCGCGAAGGCGCCGGACGCGGCGAACCGGCGGGCAAAGAGGCCGGACCCGCAGGAGAGGTCCAGGACGACCTCGCCCTGGGCCGCGGGCTTCAAATAGGCCAGCGCCGCCGCCGCTTCCTCATCCGGCCCGGGAAAGCCGGCCCAGGCAAAGCCGGCCCTCCACCCGCGGTCGTAGGCAAAGGCGACGAGCGGGGAGCGGAAGATGGAGGTGCCCAGGGAGGACGGCGAGGACGGCGAGGAGGAGGTTGAAGGGGAGGACACGCCAGACTCCAGGGTCAGGTCCAGGAAGTCGGGGGCCGCGTCGAAGGTGCGGGCGCACCGGCCACAGCGTGCAGGCTTGAGCGTGCCACGGCCGGCGTGCGAGACGGGTAAGGGCGTGGTGAGGCAGATCGGGCAGGCGAGGTTGAAGGATGGAGGCGGGGCTGTGGTGGTCGCGCGAGGCTCCGCCACGGCGTCCGGAGAGAGAGCGGGCATTGCACGGGAAAGGGGCTTGCTGCGGGGTGGCCGCGCGGACGGGCCTGAACCCGCGGATGCAGATTGTGCCTGGCTAGGTGTCCGCGGGGTCAACCCTTGACGGGCTGCCCGGGACAGCAGGCCGGCGCGGGCGGGGTGGAGGAGGCGCGTCGTCGAAGGCATTGGACTCTCTGTGACTCTCAGTCATGTTTCCTCTGTCGCCTGGCCACTCTCCCGATTTGTCTCCAGCGCGCCGACACGCCGACAAGCCGACACACTCGCAAACTCCAGACACACGCCCCCGATGCTGCTGCTGACCAACTCCTCCCCATCCCGCCTAGGGCTGGCCCGCCTGGGCTCGCGCGGGAGCGCGGCGCATGCCCCGCTCCCTCCGGCCCGCGCCGCCGCCGCCGCCGCCGCAGCGCCCTCGCCGCGCCGCGCCCGCCTGGCCCGGGCGGCGACCGCCAGCCTGTCGCCCTCAGGTGAGCGTGTGCTATAATATGGGCTTGTAGTTGGCAGTAGTATGCACGGTCCCAAATCAGGCAGTCAGGGCGGGGAACACCCTCCTGCAGAGGGTGTTCCCCGCAAAACACCCCAAAACACCCTCCTGCATTTACCTACCCTACCCTACCCTCACCCTCCCCCCAGACTCAACCTTCACGCCCGAGCTCAAGAAAGCCATCGACACCTTCATCGCCGACAACAAGGTCGTCCTGTTCATCAAGGGCACCAAGGACTTCCCCAGCTGCGGGTTCTCGCAGACGGTGAGCGGGGTGGGGAGACGGGGAGGCGTTTGCGCCTCCTCCCCTCAACCCATCCATCTATCCATCCATTCTCAAAAATCATCATTCTTTTTCTCTCTCTCTCAGACCGTCAACATCTTCCGCACCATGAACGTGCCCTTTGAGACCGTCAATGTGCTAGAAGATGACAAGCTGCGCAATGGCATGAAAGCGTATAGCGGGTGGCCGACGTTCCCCCAGGTAAGGAGAGAGAAAAAACCCACCCCCGCTCAGTTCACTCTCTCTTCTTTCTCATCCACTTCCTCTTTTCCATCTCATCCACTTCCTCTTCTCTAGATCTACCTCAACGGCGAGCTGGTGGGAGGCGCCGATATCGCCATCCAGCTGTTCCAGTCCGGCGAGCTGGCGGAGATGGTGGAGACCGCGTTCGCCGAGTGAAGAATGAAAAATGAAAATCCCGCCTATGTTCACATCATTCTTCTTGGGGTGGCGGCGTAAGGGGTGCGTGCGTGCACTGTGTGTGCGTGTGTTTGCGAGTTATCAGGACGGACAAGAGATACAAATCGACAACTTAGGCCATCTCCTCATCCTCCCCACTGCTCACACCCCCGCCAAACGCCTCCTTGAAGCTATAGTCGTCATTCCCGCCACCTCCACCACCGCTCTTCGCCCCGCGCTTCCCGCCCACGCCCGCCAGCCCCTCCGCCAGGGCGTCCGCCGCGACAGCCGCCACCCCACGGGCCGCATTGCCGGCCTTGGCGGCGGCCTTGCGGGCCGCCCGGGCGGCGTGCGGGTTGAACTGGCCGGGCGCGGAGTAGAGGGCGGGGGCCTGGGAGGGCGCGTTGCGCGCGCGTGCGGATGCCGGCCTGGCATCCTCCTCCTCGCCGCCTTCCTCCGCGTCTTCCTCCTCCTCCTCCTCGTCCGACGAGTCGGCAGCAACGTCGGCCTTGCGCACAGGACCGCCCGACCCGTACAAGGCCTCCGCTTCGGCGTCCGCCTCGTCCGGGCTCTCAATCTCAGAGGGCACGCCCGCTGGGGTGGCCACAAAGAAGCGCGAGGCCTTGGCGGCCAGCGCGGCCGCGGCGCCCGGGTCCAGGCGGGGCAGGTCGTCCAGGGCCGCGCTCGCATCGGCGACATCGATGTTGAAGGCCGGGGCCGGGGCGGCCAGGACGGCGGCGCCCTCGGCGGCCACGGCGGCGGCGCTGGTCGGGTGGATGGTTTTGGGGGGCAACGTAAAGTACGGGACCCGCCCGGCCGCCCAGTCGTGGACGAGCACCCGGGCCGCCGCGTCCAGGTCGGGGGCGCCGCCCGGGCGCAGCTTGCCGCGCGCCATGGCCAGGGCCGCCAGCAGGTCGGTCGGCGTGGCGGGCGACCCCGGCAGGCGGTAGTGGGAGACCAGGGAGGCCGGCGGTGCGCGGCGCAGGACGGCGGCCGCCGCGGCCTGGGGGTCGCCCAGGCCGTCCACCCGGGCCGCGCCGCGCAGGGCGAGGTCGACGTGGCCATCCCCGGCCGTCGCCCGGGACAGGACCACGCCGGGCGAGTCAAGCAGCGTGATGCCTTTGTCCAGGCGGATGCTCTGGGCGGTGCGGGTGATGCCGGGCGCGTTGCCGACCCGGGCCACGCGCGCGCGCGCGAGCGAGTTGATGATGGACGACTTGCCCACGTTGGGCAGGCCCGCGACGGCGACCGTGATGGACGGGCGGGGCAGGGCGCCGCCGCCCGCGCCGCCGGACCCGCCATTATAGGAGGCCGCAATAGAGCGGAGCAGGCGGAGGAGGGCGTCCGCGCCGACGCAGGCCGCACCGACGACGGGGCGGCCGTCGGCTTCCTCAATGGACGGCCCGTTGAGCGCGCCGCCCTCGCCCTCCACGGCTCCACGCCCGCGCTTCTTGGACCCGCCCGCCCCGGCTTTACGCTGGGACAGGTGGGCGGCCTGGCGCTGGGTGGAGGCCTTGAAGGCGAGGGCCGGGCCGTCGACGCGCAGGGCGGTCAGCCAGGCCTCCGCGGCCGAGCGGGGGACGAGGTCGACCTTGTTGAGCAGAAAGACGAGCGTCTTGGGGCGCCCCGTCCCGGAGCCGCCCAGCCGCACCGCTTTTTCGAGGGCCGGGCACCGGCAGGAGGCCGGGTCCCGCGCGTCCAGGACCTGGATGACGACGTCCGCCGCGGACACGACCTTGGCGAGCTCAGACCCAAACGCGCGGCGGGAGGGGTCGGCAAGGACGGGGGCGGCCGCGTCGGGCGTGGGCGGGGCGCCGCCCTCACCACCGTTCTCCTCCTCCTCGGCCTTGACCTTGGCCCTCTTAACCCGGCGATCGGCCTCAATCTGCGCGGCCCGGGCCCGGTGGGCCAGGAGCTCTGTCGCCAGTTCGGCTTTCAGCGGCCAGGCCGCGGGCACGCCTGGGTCGCGCCTCTTGTGGGGCTTGATGCCGGCCTTGGCATCTTTTTTAGACTTTTTGAGAATCTTGCGGTGGTGTTCCTTCACCTTCTTGATGACCTTGTATTTGTGGCGCAAGGTCGAACTGTGGAGGGGAGGAGAGAAGAGCAAAGCGTGAGGGAGGGTTGGAAAGAAAGAAAGGGCAGCGCGCTAGTGCACAGAGCACGAGCCGCCGCATCGGCACTCTCTCCACCTCTGCCGCGAGCGAGCCAAAGCTGCCATCGCATTGCGTTCACTCAGCCACCCCGAGGACAGGATGGAATTCCAAGCTGTGTCCGGGAGGGGCATCTCAGCGGCACGCCCGTGCGTCAGCGGGGCTGCATGCGGGGCGCACGCGTGCGGCGGCTTGGCTCGGTCGGGGTCGGGGCCGACCGCGGCCGCAGTGTCTTTCGTGCGACGCCTTTCTCCCGCTGCCTAATTACTAAGAGAGTGCACTTACCGCTTGGACTTTGACTTTTTCGACTTGAGCGGCATGGTGGGCGAATGTGTGCGCGCTTGCTTGCTTGCTCTCTTCAAACACGCGGAAAAGAAAAGTGAGGCGAGATGTCTCAACATGTCGCTTCAGACATCTCTTTCGCGGTGTTTTTTAGCCGTCGTCTCCCGCCCACACCAAAATGGCCGGCTCCCGTCGCCGCACCCGCAACACCCGGACCTCCAAGGCCCGGGTGGGCGTCCGCAAGGTGGCCAACGCGCAGCATCGGCGGGCTCCCCTGCCGGTGGAGCTGAAGTTTGCGGCCGCAGCCGCCGGCGCAGCGTCGGCTGACGCTGCCGACCCGCCCGCCCTCACCCTGGCCGGCGGCAAGCTGGCCGCGCCTGCCTGGAATGTGGCCGCCCCGCCCTCCCGCAACTATGCGGCTGCCGGGCTGGCGGTGAATCCCAACAAACGGACGGGTCGAAACGCGCCGACGGGTGGGCTGGCGTTGGAGGTAAGGCACAGAAAAAAGGGCGAGGTGGTTTTTTCCCTCTCAGCAGACCCCCGCTTTTCTCATCACCATCTCTCCTCCTACCACCACCACCAGGCTTCCGCCGCCGCCATTGCGGCGGGCACCCTCCTCCACGATTCGGACAACGATGACGACGACCTGCGGTCCGCGGAAGGCAAGCCCCGGGCAGACGGCGCCAAGCGTAGCGTGCACACGGCGCTGACATCAACCCAGGCGGCCGTCATTTCCCGCCTGGTGGCTGCGCACGGGCCGACCGACCTGGCCGCCATGGCCCGGGACACCAAGCGCAACCGCATGCTCCTACCGCCCTCCAAGCTGCGCCTGCTGGTGGCAGCCTGGGAGGCGGCGGGCGTGGCGGGCGAGGGCGGGGTGCGGTGCCGGTTCAGCGCGCCCATCAAAAGCTTGGGCCGGAAGTTTTGAAATGTAGTTGTCAGGGTCTCGATTTTATTTTTACACACGCCTGGTTCTCTCCCTCACACACACATCTACGTCGCCTTGCGCGCCACATTCCGCACGCCCGCCCCGACGCACGTCGCCAGGACGGTGCGGGTGGCCGGGTCGGGGCGCAGCGCAAAGGAGACGCCCAGCAAGTCGCGGCAGGCGCGGAGGGCTGCCGCCGCGTGCGGGGTGAGCGGGCCCGTACGGACCTCCGAGGCGGCCGCGTCGGACAGGGCGGCCAGCGTGAGGGCCAAGCCCTGGTCGGACGGGCCGACACCCCCACCGCCATCGACCGTCGCCAGCAACGCCCGGGCGGCCAGGGCGCCGACCTCCTCCGGCGCGCGCGGCCGCCCGCTCTCCTCGTCCTTGCCCAACCCCGGCGTCGCGGACCCGGCCTCCGCCGCCAGCAGGGCGCCCGTCGTCGTCTCGGCGACTAACGTGACGCCAAATCCAGGCGCCGGCCCGCCCGACGACGCGGTCGGGCAGTGGTCGGTGAAGATGAAGACGTCGGAGAGCAGGGCGTTGAGGACGCCGCGCGCCCCATCCACCGCGCGGGCAGCCATGGAGGGCGACGTCCGGGCGGCGAAGGCCACGCCTCGCACCCTGCGGACGAGCCCTTCCTCCGTTAATGATATGGGTGGCAGGCCGCGCAGGGCGGGCGCGGTGAAGGAGACCTCGCCGCCGCCCGCGGGGAAGACACCCCGCCGGGCGAGGCGGAGGGTCAGCTCGCCCACGGCCCCGCCCGCCAACAGAGACGTCGCCGCGTCCACGCCCACGCCCAGCCCTGCCGCCCTGCGAACAAGGGGCATGGTCGCCGCGCGCCAGGCATCGATAGACGGGTCGGGGCCGCCGTCCGTGACGCCGGTGAGGGTGGTGGACAGCGGCTTGCGCGCAAAGAGGGCGATGAGGAGGAGGGGCTCCAAGTAATAAGAAAGCCCCCGGCCCGGGTGGCAGGCGTGGTGGATGGCGGACCCGCCCACGATAACGCCCGGCCTGTACTTCAGGGCCGTCCCCGTCTCATTGATCTCGACGGCCGCGCCCGACGTGACTTTCTCCAGCAGGCGGAGCAGGGACGCCTCCCAGGGGCGCAGGCCGGGCGAGGTCGGGTCGTCCGGGCGGATGGCGTCCAGGCGCAAGGGGCGGCCGGTGATGGTGGCCAAGGCCAGGCGGGTCCGCAGGGCTTCTGAGCCTTGGAGGCGGGTCATGGTTGATGGGGCGGGGGGCGGGCGCGTGCGCGGGGCGGCCGTGGAAAACAGATGCGAGCCGTCGCTTTTTTAGCCGCGGCGGCCCGACGCGAATTAAGTGCCGCCGAGAGGGGTGTGTAAAAAGCGACCTCCTCGCTCTTTCTATCCTCGTGGATAGAGCAAGTGGCGACGACGAAGCGGCAGGAGAGGTTGGTGTGTGTGTGAGTGCGTGCGTGAGTGTGTGTGTGATCGCTCGTGCGGCACAGCGAAGGCGGTGTTATTTTTTTTCTGTCGGTCGTCATTTTGTTTCCTTTAAAAAATAATGCTCCTTGAACGCCTACTCGTCCCGGTTCCCGGCAGGGCGGACGTTGAAGGAGGTGGCGGACGACACCCTCGCCCCTCACCCAGCCACAGCACCGGTGGCGGCGGCGCGGGTGCCTGGTTGCCGCCCACCGCCGGCGCCGTCGGCATAGCTTGGGAAGTGTTGGAGGAGGTGAGTGCATTTGCCCTCTGGGGCGCCGTGTGCCAAGGGAAATGAGCACATCATCGTGTCGGCCGCCTGTGGCTCTCAGGGGTTGAATAGAGGGGGAGGGCCCGCGGCGCCGGGGCGCCGGCGATGCAAAGAGAAAAAGTCCCCGCTCAATCTCGCGCGCACCAACTCGCTCTCTCCCATCATTTTTCATTTTCCAGGACCCGTCCGCCATCCACGTCTGGCCCCTCCTGTCCGGCACTGCTGCTGACGACGATGACGCACCTTCATCCATCCCTTCCCGCCTGGGTGCCGGCACCCGCATCGCCCTGACCGGCCGCGCCCTGGCCGCGACCGCCGGGCGGCCAGGGCCGGGCGGGGGCACAGCCAGCGCTTTCCTTTACGCCGCCTCGCACGACGGGTGCGCCCACCGCCTGCACGTGTGCGTGGGCGGGGCGGGAGGGGAAATCCCGACCGTGCGGCTGGAGACCGTCCGCCTGGGCAGCGCGGGCAGCCGGGTGGGCGCGCCGGCCGCGGTGTGCTTGATCGAACAAGTGGGGTCGACCCCGTCCTCCTCACCCCCCCCTGCCCTCTTTTGCATCGGCGGCGCCACCGGCGGGGTGGTCGCCCTGCCTGACACCGCCTTCGGGTCCTCTGCCACGTTTGGTGGGCCCTCCCCGCACCTGATCCCGGGCGAGGCGGCTGCAGGGCTGAAATCCGCGGCCGCGGAGGAGGGAGAGGGGGGCCAAGGGCAGGCTGGCGCCGCCCCGCCACCCGCGCCGCCGCCGCCCGACCTCGACCTCGCCGCCGTCGCCTCCCGGGCGGCCGCCCTGTTGCCCGCCATGTTTGGTGGGCGGGGCGGGGTGAAGGCCGGGGCGGTTGTGAGCCTGTGCCCGGTGGTGCTGCCCGCAGGGACGGGGCGGGCGCACGCGCGGGCGGGCGTGAACGGCGGCGGCGGCGGGCGGACCGCCCTGCAGCCCGCCCCCACCCCGCTCGCGTCCACCCTCCGCCGCGTGCGCGGGGGTGGGGGCGACCCGACTGGCGGGCCGCCGCCCTCCTCCACCGTTGCGCTTGCCGCCTTGCATGCAGACGGGGCCCTGCGCGTCCTAGACGTGGCGGCCGTCGTCACCGCCGGCTCCAGCGCGGCCGCCCTGGCCAGCGTGACCCTTGGCGCGGCCGCCCTCTCCCTGGCCCCTCCTCTCCCGGCCGCACCCCCCTCCCGCACCCGCCCGCGGGCGGGGTCACCCCCGCCCGCCGAGACCGGCCCGCCCCTCCTGGAGCCCGCCGCCCTGGCGGCGGGCGCGGGCGTGGTCGTCGTCGCCTTTGCCTCCCGCTCCCGGGCGGCAGGCGGCGCGCGCGCGCTGCTTTCTGCCTTCACCCTCTCGCCCTCTGGCGGGGTGGGTGGCGGCGGGGTGCGCTTCACGCCGTCCGGGGCGCCCGTGCCGTGCCCGCCTACCCTTGGCGCCCCGCGGGCGCTGTGGCTAGGCACAAGAGGGCGGACGGCCTGGGTTCTGTGCAGGCGTGGGCTGGCGAGCGCGGCGCTCAGGCGTGGTGGTGGGGCGGCGGCGGCAGCGGCCACCGCCGTCGCGCCCCCCGCCCCCGCCTCCCACGGCCCGCCCGGGTGGGGCGGCGCGCCAGGGGCGGCTTCCCTTCCGGGCCCGGCCACGCTGGACGGCCTGTGGGCCGGCCTGGACGCGGCCCTGGTCGCCCGGGGCGCCCCACCCGGCGCAGCCTCCGGCGCGGCCGCGGCCGCGACGGCCGCCGCCCTCACCCCGCCGGGCGCTCTGTCCCGGGACGCCCTGGCGGACGCCCTGCCGGAAGCCTTGGGCCCAGCCGCGGGCGGGCCCGTCGCGGCGGCCGCCCTGGCGGGCGCCCCCGCCGCGGCGCTGCGGGCGGCGCTCGCGGCCGCCATCCCCGCGACCGCCGCCCGCTCCACGAGCGAGCTGGCCGCGGCCGCCGCCCTGAGCGAGTCCCACGCCCGGGCCTGGCGGGCCCGCCACGCGCCCGCCGGGCTGGTGGGAGTGGGCGGTAGTGGAGAGGACGGGGACGACGACGCGCCGCCCCTCGTCGTGCGGCGCGGCCCCCTCCTGACGGCCGTCGACGGGGCGGCGGGCGCGGAAGCGTTGCGGGCTGCTGCGGCAGGCGGGCACGCCCTCTGCCCCCCCCTGTCTCCAGCCACCCGCTTGGCGTCCGCGGCGGGCGCTCTGCGCGCCGTCCTGGGCCCGGACCTCCTGGCCATCGCTGCCACTGGGCTGGCGGGCCTGGACCCAGGGGCGGTCGTCGCGCCCGCCCTGGCGTCCCTCGTCACGGCCGGCCCTCCCCCGCCCGTCGCCTGTGCGTCTGCGCCTGGGGGCGGCACGGGCGCCGCCCGGGCCGCGGCGGCCGCGGGGGACGCCGCCTGGCGCCGGGCCCGGACGGCGCTGGCCCTGGACGTGCGGGCTCTGTACAGCGACCCGGGCGGGGTGGGCGAGAGCGCGGTCGCGGCTTTCCTGGGCGGGGTGACGGGGGGGATGCCGGGCGGAGGAGACGGCCGCAGCGGCGGCGGCGCGCACCGCACCCCAGCGGGGGCGGCCGCCGCGGGCGCGGCCGCAACGGCCGCCGCGGCCGCGGCCCTGGAGCTCCTCGTCCTGGCTTGCCTGCGCCCACCCGGCGTGGCGCCCTCATCGTCCCTCACCCTGGGCTCCCCGGCCACCGCGGCCGCGGCGGCCCTGGCCCGGGCGGGCGCCCTGGCGGGTTGGGTGTGCGGCGAGCCCGCGCCCGCGGCCGGGGGTGGCGGCGGCGGCGGCGCGGGCGGCGGCCTGGCCTTCTGGCCTGACCTGGGCGGTGGTGGGGGTGGAGACGCCCTGGCGATGACCACCGCGTCCGCCCTGCCCTCTGCAGCAGGCAGCGCGGCGTCCGGCGGGGCGGACGCGCCGCTGGCGGTCACGCTGCCGGGCCTGGCCGGGGCCGGGCGGCCATCTGCAGCCGCCTGGGCGGGCGCCCTGATGTGTGGTGGGCAGCCCGCTCCTCCCTCTCTCCCCGACCTGCCCGCCGCCGCCGCCGCCGCTGCCTTGAATATTGCTCTGGCGGTCGGCGGCGGGCGGACTGCCCCCGGCGCCCTGGCGGCCGCCCTGGTGCGGGCCGGCCCCGCCGTCGCGGGCACGCCCGCCGGCCGCCTCCTCGCCGGCTGTGCCGCCCTGGCCCGCCTCCGCGGCAGCACCAGCCCCGACCTTGCCGCCTCCTCGGCCGCCACTGAAGCGGAATCCGAAGTCTTTGCCGCGGCGGCCGCGCTGCGTGGGTCGGCCGCGGCGGACGGCGGGGGCGCGGGGCTGGCGGCAGCGATGAGCGTCGCCCTCGGGACGGCGAGCGGTGGACGCGCAGGTGACGCCGCCGCCGTCGCCGCCCACGACCCCGCCACCGCTGAGCTGCGCCTGCTGGAAGCGGCGGCCGCTGCGGCTGAACGGGCCCACGCACCCGCTACGGCCGCCCGGTTTGCGGCGGCGGCCGTGCGGGCTGTTGACGCCGCGTTCCCAGGGGAGGGCGAGGGCGCGGGCGCGGCGCGGGCGGCCGCGGAGGGGCGGCTGTGGGCGGCGCTGCTCGATGCTGCCCTGGCGGCGGGGGATGTGGGCGCTGCCTACGTGGCCCTGACCTCCCACCCAGGCCCCGGCGCGCTGGCGGACGGCCTGCCCCGCCTCCTGGCCCGGGCGGTGCGGACGCCCGCGGGCGCGCGCGCGGTGGTCCGCCTCCCGCTCGCGGGCGCGGCCGCCCTGGGGGTGTCTGGCGGCGGCGGCGCCGCCGCCGCCGCCGGCGACCCGCCCCTCACCATCACGCCCACCTACACGCACGCTGTCAAGGCCCTGCGCCGGCGCGCCGATGCCGCCGACCTGAACGCGGGCCCGCCGGGGCCGTACGGCACGCTGTACGCGCTGTGCGCGTCCCGCAATGACTGGCGGGGCGCGGCCAGCGCCGCGCTCGGCCTTGCGCGCCGGTTGCGGGACGAGGGCGGCCCCGCGGGCGCCGCCGCGGCGGCCCTGGGCGCCGCCTCCAATGCCCTCGCCCTCTTATCGGTGGGCGACCGTGTCCTGGACGACCCGGCGCCGACTGGTGCGACGGGCCGCCTGGTGACGGCGGACGCCCTGGCGGCCGAGGCAGCGGCCGCTCGCGCGCGCGCGGCGGCGGTGGGCGCGGCCGGCACCGCCCCTTCCTCCGCCGCCGCCGCCGGCGACCCGGCCGCCGTCGTGGCGGGCCTGATTGCGGCGGGTGAGCACGGGGCAGCTGCGGCCCTCGCCCGGGCGGCCCTCCCTCCCTCCGCCGCCGCCGCCGCCATCGCGGCGGCGGCCGCGGGCGCGGCACGGGCGGCCGTCGCGGCCGCCGCGGCCGCTGGGGATGGAGGGCCGCCCCCGCCACCGGGCGCCGGCCCGTGGGCACCCCTGCGGGCCCTGCTGGCGTCGCACGCCCCGGTCCCAGCCCCCGGCCCGGCGGCCGACCCGGCAGCTGCCGCCCTCGCCGCCGCCGCCCGCCTGGCGGCGGCGGGAGCGGCGCTGGCAGCCCAACCCCGCCTGAGCCTGCCGCGCTGGCTGGATGCCGCGCTGTGCGCGGCGCCTGCCGAGGGTGGCCTCGCCTCCGCCGTCGACCCTCCCGGCGCCGCGGCCCCGCCCGGCCCGCTCACCCCGCACGGGGGCGACCCGGCCGCGTACGCACGCCTGCTGCTGGCGGCGGGGCGCGCCGAGGACGCGGCGGGCGTGGTGGCGAGGGCACTGGACGCGTGGAGGTTGCGGGGAGCTGGCCACGCGCGCACGGGCCCCGGGCGGGCCTGGCTGGCGCCCGGCCTGGTCGCGGAGGTGGGTGCGTCACTGGCGGGGGCCGGTGGGCAGGGCAGGGCGGCGGGCGCGGCCCTGGCCCGGGCGGCGGACGCGGCGGCGGGGGCGGCCAGGGAGCACACGGCCGCCGCGGTCGAGGCAAGGATGGGGTGAAAAACAAAATGAAAGGTTTCTTTGCGGGGACTGTGACCACACACGCTCGCACACACACACGCACACACGCGCGCACACGCGGCGCACGCACAGACAGCCCCATGAGGCGTAGCACAGTGGGGAGTCGTGCGCGCGCGCGGCGTGCTGGAAAAAAAAAAAGTGCGCTCGCCCCCCTCCAGCCCC